>ENA-OPVH01000409-OPVH01000409.1-human-gut-metagenome-genome-assembly--contig:-NODE-409-length-30094-cov-2.166783_pt1 | contig 30094 bp, 22 predicted proteins | sample MGYA00241494_ERZ501980 | MGnify/ENA primary metagenome ERZ501980 (study PRJEB25962, sample SAMEA1964914) | human gut metagenome | biome: human gut; feature: human-associated habitat; material: faeces... | reverse complement strand
TATAATATCGGCAGGCTAAAAGATATATTTACCTTTCAATGCTGAGTATTTTGTGCGGGGCTGTACGGCTTTTTTGGATGCTGTGGGTGCGGCTATCGAAAAAATTGACAACGTCCAGAAACATCTGCCAGAAGCTCACAAAGCAGGAAAAGTCATTTTTGTTATTACCACGGATGGTCTGGAAAATTCCAGTGTGAATTATACCTATGAGCAAATTCAGGAAATGATCAGTGCAAAGAAAGAGCGCGGGTGGGAAATTCTATTTCTTGGTGCAAATATTGATACCGAAAGAGAGGCGGAAAAGATTGGCATCGCCCGTAATCGCTCTGTGACTTATGAAAATGATCCAGAGGGCATTGCTATCAATTTTAAAGCCGTGGGCAGAGCGATATCAAAAGCATTACAGGCAGAAGACATGGAAGAAGTGTTTGATGGTGACTGGTCAGAGGAAATTGTAAAACATAAGAGAAAGAGTCAAGGAGGAAAATAATTATGGCAATGATGGAATGCCCAAACTGTGGGGAACAGGTATCAGACAAGGCGAAAAAATGTGTGTATTGTGGAACGATTCTGGTGCCGGAGGAAAAAAGATACTGTCAGGAATGTGGGACAGAGGTGGAAGAAGAGATGGATGTATGTCCGAAATGTGGATGTCCGGTTGAAAATGTAGAAAACAGTGAAACAGCGCCGCAACAGGTGGAGGTGACTGGAGTAAAGATAGCCAAAAAATCAAAGAAAACAATGGCGATTGCGGCTGTTGTATTATTAATTGCCGCTCTGATTGCAGTGGCTGCTGTGCAGGGACAAAAGAAAAAAGACGCAGAGGAAGCAGCAAAGAGAATCGAAGAGTATTCGGCTAATCTGGAACTTGTAACGTATTCCATGTTATCAGGAGCCGGTGATGCGGAAACTTGTGGAAATCTGATAAAAAAAGTCTGGTACAACGCAATTTATGAGGAATGGGATGATTCGACTGATAAATATACAAGACCAAATGGCAATTTTGTATCAGATTTTAATGATGCATTAAAGAATTTATATTCGGATTCCTCATTCAGTCTTCAAATAAGCGGTATTGAGGATAATCAGGATACGGTAAATTCCCTGATGAAAAATTTGAAAAATCCACCGGATGAATATGAGGATGCATATGAAGCTGTTACGGAATTCTATGATGCGTATCTCACTTTGACCAATCTGGCAACAGATCCTTCCGGTAGTTTACAAACATTTTCATCTAATTTCAATGATGCAGATTCGGAGGCGTTGAAGTGTTATAATGCGGTAAAAATGTATTTAGAGGATTAACTGTACCATGATATAAGAGAGTGAGTAAGCAGAGGAGGAGTTTGGATATCAATTCCAAACTCCTTCGCTGTGAAAATATTGAAAAACGATGAAAAATCCCTCGTACGCCAAATTTTTGATACCAAAAGAAAGGACTATATGATACAATGAAATACGTAGCGTAAGAAATAAAAATGTACGTATAATGAGGTGTCAGGCATGGCAGTATCTTATAAAAAACTTTTCAAAATGCTGATAGATAGGGATATGAAAAAGAAAGATTTCAGACAGCTGACGGGAATTAGTAGCAATACCGTCACAAAACTGGCAAACAATGAAAATGTCACTATGGAAGTAATCGAAAAGATTTGTATTCATATGGGTTGCACAGTCGATGAAATTGTAGATATTATTCCTGATGATCAATTAGATGAAAAGGCAGAGAAGTAGAGAGGTTTTTCATATGGAATATAAGAAATATAGTGCAGGTCTTATGTCCCAGTCTTACTGGTTTCTGGAATTTAAGAAGGCAGTGAAGCTTAGACAGGAGAATATAGCATATGACGATATAAAGAAAAAATGTGTTGAGGAGAACCTCTTTGGAGCTGCTAAGGAGTACCGGGCTCTTCGCATGGCAGGGTATATCATAACTCGTGTGAAAGCAATGGATGGTGCGCTCGTGGAGTTGTTCTGTTCTTCTGATCTGGCAACACAGAAACTAATCAACTTGATTACGATATTAAGAACAGACAGATTATTTTTTGAGTTCGTATATGAAGTATATCGGGAAAAAGTAATCCTCGGCGTAGATATCATGGAAGAGGCCGACGTTAACGTGTTCTTTACAAGAAAAGAGGCACAAAGTGAGTTGGTTGCGGGATGGAAGGACAGTACAAAACGGCATCTTCGTTCCTGCTATCTGAACTTTATGACAGATGCCAATTTATTGACTGTGATTGATAAAAAGAAAATGGTTACACCTCCGATATTGGATATAGCACTGGAAAGGTATCTGCGGTCGGTGGGAGAAGAAGTGATGGTAAAGGCTCTGACGGGGGTAAATTAACATGAACACATTGGAAGATAGACTGAATCAGGCAGAGGCCATGATACAAAAGCCGTCATTCCGGCAAAACAAAGGTTTAGGGAATGAAGTCGGGTATTATATTTTTGATTATCCACCGGAAGAGGAATTGCTGGTCCGTGAAAGGGTCGAATATATCCGAAAAAAGAATGAACAGTCAGATGATGAATATCATATCGTGGTATTTGATCTGTACGAGATTATCATAGAAATCCTGAAAGAAAAAGGATATTTGGAAAAATGCTATGAATTTGAAAAAAAGAGAGGGTTTGACCGAATCACAAAAGCCGTGGGGAACATGCTTCGTATCACGGCGAAAGATAGTTTGATTATAAATTATATCAGGAAACGCACACCGGAAAAGGCGATCATGTTTCTTGTGGGAATAGGAAAGTGTTATCCGATCCTTCGATCACATACCGTTTTGAACAATCTTCATCAGGTCATTGACAACGTACCGGTGGTGATGTTTTATCCTGGAAAGTATGACGGACAGGAACTGATCTTATTTGGAGAGATCAAGGATGACAATTATTATCGGGCGTTTAAGCTGGTAGAGTAAAGGAGTACGCAAGATGAAAATAGGAAAGATGTTTGCAAAACCGATTGACCGTGATCTGAAGGGCGTTATTAAGGTAGGTCAGGATGATAACAAGAATATTCAGCAGGAACTGGAAGAGTATGTAGTAACCCGTGAGTTACAGAAACATTTCCGAGATTTTTTTGACAGCTATAAGCATGGGATTACTGGTACGACAGACAAAATGGGTGTATGGATCTCCGGTTTCTTTGGAAGTGGTAAATCTCATTTCCTGAAAATATTATCTTATCTTCTGGAAAATAAAACGGTCAATGGAAAGACTGCTTTGGAATATTTTGAGGAAGACGAAAAGATTAAAGATCATATGGTTCTGGCAGATATGAGGCTGGCAGCTACGGTTCCGACGGATGTGGCTCTTTTTAACATTGATTCTAAAAGTGAGATGAATGGAAAAGAGAATAAAGAAGCCATTCTCTCGGTTTTTCTGAAAGTATTTAATGAGATGCAGGGATTTTATGGTGCAATACCGGCACTGGCAGATGTGGAAAGAAATCTGACAGAGGTTGGAAGATACGAAGAATTCGAGAAGGCTTTTGAGCAGTCCTTTGGTACTTCATGGAAAGAAGCCCGCAGTGACTTTGACTTTATTCAGGATGATTTTGTAGATGTGCTGGTAGAAATGGGATATATGAGTGAAGCAGCAGCCCGTAACATATGTGAAAAAGCAACCAGACCATATTCCATTACCATTGAAGAATTTGCATCTCTGGTAAAAAAATATCTTGACGGGAAGGGCAATAATCATCATATCGTATTCCTGGTGGATGAGATCGGACAGTATATTGGCGATAACTCCAGTCTGATGTTGAACTTGCAGACCGTGGTAGAGAATCTGGGACCCGCCTGCCATGGGAAAGCATGGGTAATTGTAACCAGTCAGCAGGATATTGACTCCATTACAAAAACAAAAGGAAATGATTTTTCCAAGATTCAGGGACGTTTTGATACCAGACTCTCTCTGTCCTCTGCCAATGTAGACGAAGTAATCCGTGAGAGAGTTTTGAAGAAAACAGAAGCAGCCGACCAGACACTGAAATTATATTATGATGAAAAAGAGATTATCGCAAAGAATCTAATTGTGTTCAATGATGGCGTAGAGAAAAAACTGTATGCGGACCGGAATAACTTTGCACAGGTGTATCCGTTTATTCCATACCAGTTTAACTTGCTGGGAAGTGTTTTGACATCTATCCGTACTCATGGAGCATCCGGCAAGCACCTGGCAGAAGGGGAGCGTTCTATGCTGGCATTGTTTAAAGAATCTGCCATGCGTGTGATGAATGAAGGAACAGGTTCGATGGTGCCTTTCCATATGTTTTATGACGCGCTGGAGCAGTTTTTGGACCATTCCCATAAGGGTGTGATTTCCCGTGCTTTGGATAATGATTATCTGAATCCGGATCATGCTGAGGAGTGCTTTGATGTAAATGTACTCAAGACACTCTTTATGATTAAATATGTGAAAGAAATCAAAGCCAATATTGAGAATATTACCAGTCTGATGGTAGACCATATGGATAATGACCGTATGGAACTGTCACAGAAAGTAGAAGATACATTGAAACGTCTGATCCGTCAGACGCTGGTGCAGAAAAATGGGGATATTTATGTATTCCTGACCAATGAAGAGCAGGAGATCAACCGGGCAATCGAATCCCAGCCGGTGGATGCTGGTGAGATTACGGCCAAGGTATCAGAACTGATCTTTGATGGCTTATTTGATGAAAAAAAATATCGCTATCCTGCATTTAACGGCAGGTATGCCTTTGGATTTAATCAGGTTGTGGATGATAAGCCATACAAAGCCAGTCAGAATTATGACATTACTTTGAAAATTCTGACTCCGAACAGCGATGAAATTGCAGACGAGACTACCATGAGAATGCTTTCTGCTCAGAGTCGTTGTGTACTGGTTGTTCTGCCTGATGACAGAACCTTCCTGGACGAGATCCGTTCTTCTCTCCAGATTGAGAAGTTCATCCGTTTCGACGCTACCAACGCCGTCACAAAGTATGAGCAGATCAAAGAAGCAAAGAAAGTGGAACTCCGTGAGAGAAGTGCTGCAGCTCGTTTGTTTCTTGAGGAGTCTTTGAAATCCGCCGCTATTTATGTGAATGGCGACCGTGTACAGACCACTGCAAAGGAAGTATCTTCCCGTATCAATGATGCCATCGGTAAACTGGTTGCTTCCGTGTATCATAAACTTTCCTACATTGATACTGCCATGAATGAAGCGGATATTAAGAAGCTGTTTAACAATACCAGTCAGCAGCTGTCTCTGGCAGGAACTAATGCGGCGCCGAACAGTCTTGCCTTGCATGATGTGAATGATTATATTGCGGTGAATACATCCCGTCATACAAAGACTTCCATGAAGTCTCTGCTGGATCGATTTATGAAAGCACCTTATGGATTTGTGGAAGCTGATGTTCAGTGGCTGGTTGCAAAGCTGTTCAAGGACGGGGAAATTGCGTTCTATGTAAATAGTGAATCGGTGACTCTCCTTTCCAAGAGGGTAGACGAAATCGTTCGTTTCATCACTCGTAAAGAATTCAATGAACGTCTGATGACAGAGAAGCGTGTCCGTGCCAGCGAGAAGCAGAAAAAGGCAGTTCGTGAAGTTATGAAGGAATTGTTTGGAGTGTCGCCATCCAGTGATGACGATGATGCGGTCATGAGCAGTTTTATCGGATATGCAGACAGACTAAAGAATGATCTGGAAAAACTGGAAATCCGTTATCAGAGCCAGCCTTTGTATCCTGGAAAACCTCTGATTTTGCAGGGGAAGAAATTGATGAATGATGTGGCGCAGATGAAGAACGCCAATGAATTCTTTGCTGCTGTTGACGGTGACCGGGATGATTATCTTGATTTTGCGGAAGATTATGAACCAGTGAAAAAGTTCTTTTCCGGGGATCAGATTACCATCTTTGACCGTGCAATCCGTTTGATGGCTATTTATGATGACAGTCGTACTTTTATCGTGAATAAAGAGATAGAATCCATCGTGGAGCAGGTGAAATCCATTATGAAAAAGGCTGTTCCATACAGTGATATTTTTAAATTGCCGGGTTTATTGGATGAGTTCTCGAATACCTACAGTAAGCTGTTGGATGAAATGGAAGCTCCAATAGAAGAAGCTATTGATGAGGCAAGAAAGCGTGTATTACAGGAACTGGAAGGTAAACTGTGTGAAGGTCAGCTTCGCAGCAGATATATAGGCCGCTTTCAGGAACTGCATGAAAAAGCAAGCCATTGTAATAATGTGGCCACGCTTCAGAATATTAAAATCGAAGCAGATGCGTTAAAGGTTCGTTGCCTGAATGAGATTGCTGATATGGAAAGCAGGCTGCAAGCTCAAAAAACAGCAGAGGAAGAGAAAAAAGAAGGACGGAAACAGCCACAGGCAGATGTAATCTGTGATGGTGGAAATACCTACGATATAGGAAAACATGAGGAAGTACCGCCTGTTCTTGCTCTTAAAACAAAGAAGCAACGAACGATCAGTATAAAAGCGATCAATACAGAAACAACCTGGCAGTTAGAGACGAAAGAGGATGTAAAATATTATGTTACCATGCTAGAAAAGAAATTACTGGAAGAGCTCAGGGAAGATACGATTATTCATATAGAGTTTTAGCTCAGTGATAAATTGGATAGCATATAAATATGGTCAACTAAATGGAGGCGGATTCAGTGAAAGTAAACAAACTTACTTTGAGTAATTTTATGCTTTTTGAAAATGCAGAAATCAATTGGGCAAAAAATATTAATGTCATTTGTGGAGAAAACAGTACAGGGAAAACAACCTTATTAAAAGTGATGTACTCTATATTAAAACCTCTTGGAAAAGGGTATAAAGAGGCAGCAACGAAAGAAATAGAAGAAAAGATGTTTGTTGACAAATTGCAAGGTGTTTTTCGCCCGGATGGTATGAAAATTGGTCGTCTGGTAAGTAGAAAACAAGGAAGTAATCGTACAGATTTTTCTGTTATTCTGGATAAGAAACAGCAGGTCTCAATTGGATTTGGGAACAGACAGGAAAATCATGCAGATATTAAGATGGATCTGATGAAATTTGGTGGAAGTTTTGATGTGATTTATATCCCTACAAAGGAAATGATATCTACCACAGAACATTTTGCCTCTCTTTATGAGGACTATCATATTGATTTTGAAGAAATGTATTATGACCTTGCAAAATTGTTGGATAGACCACTTTCTAAAGGTGCAAACACAACAGAGCAAAATGAAGTCTTGAAAAGTTTTGAAGAAATTATGAAGGGACAGATTGTCCAAAAAGATAAAAAATTCTTTTTGAAGATAAAAGGCGAAGGCGAATTTGAAATGGGCTTGTTATCAGATGGTTATCGAAAACTTTCCATGATTGTATATATGATTTTATCCGGAAGTCTGAATAAGAATACCATACTTTTCTGGGATGAGCCGGAAACAAATATGAATCCGAAAATGATTCGACCAATTGTACAGGCTTTGGTTGCGCTGGCAAAAATGGGTGTTCAGATTTTTGTGACAACACACGATTATTTTGTGCAGCAGGAATTTAATATGCTTACCGTATATCCAGAATTAAATCCGGAACATCTTGACATACGTTTTATGTCATTGTATCGGGACGAACAGACGGGTGATGTGAACTTTGAACTGGAGGAAACGGCGTCGGATTTAAAACATAATGCGATTATGCAGGAATTTGATGCAATGTATGATAGAGAACAGAGGATTATCTATGGAGATTAGAGAAGAAAGTGGATTCCGCTACATATAACAAAGATATTTTTCAAATTGTATCATAGAGATGAGGAGTACTTAGGAGAAAGCGATGAACAAGACAGCGATTAAAAATTTTGCGGTATGGGCAAGAAATAAACTCATTGCCGACATCACATATAAAGCAGGACTGATTGGCGTGGGCGAGAAAGGTATCGCACAGCCCCTTCCGCAGTCCACAAGTGACCTGCAATTCTTCGATATTGGCACGAAAGAGTATGTCCAGATCGCAGGTAAGACTGCTATTAACCAGAGAAATGCCCTGGTTGATGCAATTAAGCGCAAAGAGCAGGACAGCGATTATAAGACTGCCTTTGCTTATATTATTGAAGAAGTTGCTTATACATGGTTCAACAGGCTGGTGGCCATCCGCTTCATGGAGGTGAATGACTACCTGCCTTCCCGTATTCGCGTGCTTTCTTCTGAGAATCCGGCGAAGAAAGAGCCGGACTTTGTAACGACGCCCTTTGATACAGATTTGGAGTTCACGGCGGGGGAACAGGAGGAGGTTCTGCATCTGAAAGACGAAAACAAGCTGGACGAGCTGTTTCGGATGCTGTTCATCAAGCAGTGCAACAAGCTCCATGAGATATTGCCGGAACTGTTTGAGAAAACCGATGACTATACAGAGCTTCTTTTGACCATATCCTTCACAGACGAGGACGGTGTAGTATATCATCTGGTGCGGGACATTCCGGAGAATGATTTTAATGTGGAGAAGGAAGGCCAGGTTGAGATCATTGGGTGGCTGTATCAGTATTATAATACGGAACTGAAGGATGAGACCTTTGCTCTTTTAAAGAAAAACGTAAAAATCACAAAAGAACGTATTCCAGCGGCAACACAGCTTTTCACGCCTGATTGGATCGTTCGCTACATGGTGGAAAACAGTCTTGGTCGTTTATGGGTGGAAGGACATCCCAATGATGACTTGAAGGCGAATTGGAAATATTATCTGGAAGAAGCGGAGCAGGAACCAGATGTAGTTGCACAGTTAGAGAAAATCCGTGCGGAATATAAGACCATTAACCCGGAAGATATCAAGGTCATCGATCCCTGTATGGGTTCCGGGCATATTTTGGTGTACTGTTTTGATGTGCTGATGCAGATTTATGAGTCCCAGGGCTATACGGGACGCGATGCGGCGCAGTCGATTCTGAAAAATAATCTGTATGGGCTGGATATCGACAAACGGGCGGCACAGCTTGCCTACTTTGCTGTGATGATGAAAGCAAGACAGTATGATCGCCGGATCTTTGAACGGGGAATCAGCCCGCGTGTATATGCCATTCAGGAAAGCAATGAGATTGATGAATTTACGGTAGAATATTTCGCGAATGGCAATGCCAGGCTGAAAGCGGATATTGATACGATTATCCGGGAAATGCACGATGCGAAGGAGTATGGCTCAATTTTGCAGATAACGCAGGTGGACTTTGCCGCCCTTTATGCACGCTTTGAAGAGGTGCGGGAGGATATTCACTTTGGCCGGGAGGCAGCGCTGAACCACCTGCTGCCGCTGGTGCAGGTGGCGGAGGCGCTGGCGCAGAAGTATGACGTGGTGGTGACGAATCCGCCGTATATGGGAGCGTCCGGTATGGGAGCGAAGTTGGCGAAATTTGTGAAGGACAACTATCCTGACAGTAAGAGTGACCTAAGTACCGTATGCATGGAAAAGACACTTGCTATGTGCAAAGAAAATGGTTATATGTCGATGATTAACATTCCTGTATGGATGTTTTTATCAAGCTTTGAGAATATGCGTAAAAATATGCTTACAAATAATACCATTACAACAATGGCTCATCCAGGAAGAGGAATTTTCGGTTCGGACTTCGGCACCACCAGCTTTGTTTTTGCAAAACGATATATTTCTGATTATAAAGGGGTATATTGCCGCCTATTTGATGCTCAAGGAGAGGTTAAAAGTATTGAAGAAAGAGAGCTTGCTTTCCTTTCGGGAAAAGGCAGATATACCGCCCAGCAGTCCAACTTTTCCAAAATTCCGGGGAGCCCGGTGGCGTATTGGGTGAGTAAAAGCTTTGTTAAAGCATTTGAAGTGGGAAAAATCATTGGGGACTTTTCAACGGTTTCGGAAGGTGTAAAAACGGGAGATAACGCGCGTTTTCTGCGCCTATGGCAAGAAATAGACGCAACAAAGTTTTCCTTTGCTAAGGATAACAAAGGGTTCAAGTGGTATCCACATCATAAGGGTGGAGACTATCGTAAATGGTATGGAAACTTAGAATATGCGATCAATTGGGAAAACGATGGTGCCGAGATACGTTGTTCTGATAACTCAGGCCTTCAAGGAAAGAGTATGTATTTTAATGAGTTTGCTAGCTGGTCAAAAATTAGTTCAAAAGGCAATCCATTAAGATACTATGAGAAGAATATACTCTTTGATTCTGGTGCTCCAGCATTAGCCAATAATGATATAAAATTATGCCTTGCATTATTTAATACAGTTGTTGGTCGCTATTACTTGCAGGTAATTAGTCCTACCTTAAATCTGCAGGTAGGTGATGTGAAAGCATTACCATTAATTATGAATAATAAAATGGATCCTATTGTGGATGACTGTATCCGATTATCTAAAACCGACTGGGATTCCTTTGAAACCTCCTGGGGCTTCACCTGCCATCCGATGGTGCGGCCTGTGTCCACCATTGCACAAGCCTATACCGCATGGGAAGCAGAATGCAATAACCGTTTCAACCAGCTCAAAGCCAACGAAGAAGAACTCAACCGCATCTTCATTGACATCTACTGTCTCCAGGACGAGCTGCCCCCAGAAGTGGAGGACAAGGATGTCACCGTACGCCGGGCGGATTTGCAGCGTGACGTCCGTAGCCTGCTCTCCTACGCGGTCGGCTGTATGTTTGGCCGCTATTCCCTGGATGTGGATGGACTTGCCTATGCCGGTGGGGAATGGGACAATAGCAAATATACGACCTTCCTTCCAGACAATGACAACTGCATCCCCATCACCGACGAGGAATACTTCGAGGACGATATCGTGGAGCTGCTCTGTGTATGGTTAAAAAAAGTCTATGGCGCAGACACTTTGGAGGAGAACCTTAATTTTATTGCCGATGCTCTCGGAGGGAAGGGTAAGACCAGTCGGGAGGTCATCCGCAATTACTTCCTGAAGGATTTCTTTAAGGATCACTGTAAGATTTATCAGAAACGTCCAATCTACTGGCTCTTTGATTCCGGTAAACAGAACGGTTTCAAGGCTCTGGTCTATATGCACCGCTGGAATGCAGATACTGTCGGCAATCTGCGCGTGGAGTACCTGCATAGGCTTCAGCGCGTTTATGACAGCGAGATCGGTCGGATGCAGGAGATTATGGATAACAGTCATGATAACAGGGAGATTTCCGCGGCAGGTAAGCGAAAGGAAAAACTTCAGAAGCAGCTCAAAGAAACGAAGGACTACGATGCCCAGATCGCGCACATTGCCCTTTCTCGTATTGACATCGATCTCGATGACGGTGTAAAGGTGAACTATGAGAAAGTCCAGACTGCACCGGACGGCAAAGTGATGAAGATCTTGGCGAAGATTTGATACGAGGACAGAGAGTGCGGCAAAAGAAATGTTATAGCACATGAAAAATTGTCTCAAAATGATGTAGTAATTGTGTTTACCCATGAATCATTTAAGGAGAGTGATAGAAGCATGCCTATGAAAGAAATTGCAGCTAAATAAGAATGAGATTCTCCAAAAAGCATAGGTGAAAAATAGTGAAAAAATAGTGTAATTTTTATGGATTTTCCGGCGCTTAGAGGGTATAATTTTATCAGGATGATTTGACAGGGGGCGAATAAGCTTTGATAAAAATTACACTTACGAACGATATTTTAAAGGCTATATCTGAGGTTGATGAGAACCGCTTTTCTTTCAAAAATATTGATTTGCCGCCAATGACGAAAAACCGGCTGAGAAAAAATTCGAAGAAGAAAAGTTCGTATGCTTCTAATAAAATTGAGGGAAATCCGCTTACGGAGACGCAGGCAAAGGAAGCGATTGAGAGTGATCCGCATAAGCACTTGTTAAAACCGGAACAGGAAGTCCGTAATTATTTTCTGGCGCTTAATTTCCTGGAAGAAAAATTAAAAAAGAAGGAAAGATTTTCAAGGAATTTAATTTTGTCAGTGCAGGCGTTGGTAGAGAAGGGGGCTTCAAAGGAAAAAATCGGTTTGCGTGGAGCAATGCCGCCGGGGGTTTTGTTTGCAGTGTATGATGCGGAAAGTGGGTATCCCGAATATATTCCGCCAGAATATGTTGATATTCCGGAATTGCTGGACGAACTTGTTGATTATGTAAATACAACGGATGACCATCCCTTGATTATTGCAGCGGTGGTACATTATCAGTTGGTCACCATTCATCCATTTGAAGATGGGAACGGAAGAACAGCAAGGCTGATGTCAGGATATATTTTGGACTATTATGGCTATGGATTTCAGGGGATCGGTTCTTTGGAAGAGTACTTTGCTTATAATCCAGAAGAGTATTATGAATCTTTGCAAATGGGATTGCCTGCGCTATATTATTCAGGCAGAGACAATCCACCGCATCCGGAAATATGGATCATGTATTTCTTAAAAATGATGAAGTTGTATTCCGGAAAGGTATGTGAGATGTCGAAACAATCAGAAAAGGATGAAGTGGAGGGCAGCTTGTCGTATCTGAATAAGAAAGAGAAGGAACTGATTGGATTTCTCCTAAAAAAGAGACTCTATGAGTTTACACCGATTGAAGTGAGTAAAATGTTGGGAGTGACCAATAAGACGATCATAAATCGATGTGCAAATCTTTGTAAGCAGGGTTTTTTGATTCCCAATATTGTAAAAACGAGAGTGAGGTCATACTCTTTGAGTGAATTTACACGGAAAAATGCGAAGCATATAACGAAAAAGATTTAGAGGGATATGTAAGAAAGTGGGAGCGACGTTAAAGGTATTGGAGGGGACTTTAATTATATAGAGGAAAACTATGGCTGAACTTAACCTAAAACAAATTACAGACAAATTGAATAGCGAGTTTACCGGTGAAGTTCGCAAGCTGGTCTTTTGGTATGATGCCAACGCTGAGTTTGCGGAAGATGTAGACACAATGGATTTGGTGAATGCCAAAGTGCTGCATCTGGAGCCGGATAACCAGTTCTATACGAAATACTTTCTGGAGTGTGTGGATACCACGACTAACTATCTGGTATATGCTCCTTTTGCGAAGCCTGCCATTCGTGAGAACCATCTGGCGGATACGATCAAGTATTCCAAAGAGTTTTTCGCAGACAGGGCTTCTTTGCTGACCATTGACTTGGGTATTGATGAACGCTATAAGCCGGTGATTCAGCATTATATTAAATTCTTCGGAGAGAAGAAGCGTACTCAGGCTTTCTACGATCTGGAACTTGAGACCTTTAATAGAAATACCATTGAGATTGCACTGATGAGCGTTCTCTGCAAGTGCAAGACTCCTTCCTATGAAGAAGTTCTTCGCACCGTTCTGACCGATGCAGGATTTGAACAAAATCCGTATCTGGCAGAGTTCAAGAAATATGACCTTCTGGATGCGTTCTGGCGTCAGGCTCAGGATGTGTTCGGATATGCAGATGAGAAGCCTACCCTTGAGAAGTTCACGATGACCATGTTCGTGACCTATGCCGATAAGGCTATTCCTGCGGATATGCCTGTTGCATGGAAGCCTTTCATCAGCTTCAAATCTGGTAATGTTATTGCATTTATCGATAACCTGATGAACAGCTACATCTATGGAGAGCGTTTTGATGAAATATCCAAGATGGTCTATGACAGTCTGAAAGCAGATGCTGAGTTCAGGAAGCTCCCTGTGGAAGCTCTGGTATCCTGCGGTATCTTTGCAGGAATTGACGAACTCCTGATTGAATGGGTTACCGAACGACTGGAACTGGAAGATGTGGCTGCAAAGCTGGGCGATACAACCATTCCGCAGTTCATGAAACAACGCCGTCAAGGACACTTTGGCAAGCTCTATCGTTCTGAATACTTTGTCTTGCAGAACGCATGGAATATCATTTCCGGTGCGCAGTACACCCCTTCGGCAAGCCTGAATGAGATGGTAAAGAACTACACCAGCGAGCTTTACAAGATGGACCGCTATTACCGTTATTTCTATTACTATCTGGACAAGCTCGAAGATGCGACAAGGTTTGATAAGCTGAAAGAGTTGGTTGAAAATATCTATGCCAATGAATATCTGGCGAAGATATGCACCAACTGGAACGACATGTTCAGTATCGAACGGGAGTCTTTGCAGATCACAAAGCAGCCTGATTTCTTCAGCCGCAATGTAAACTACGCCAAAGACCAGTTGGTTGTCATTATCTCCGATGCCCTGAGATATGAAGTGGGTATGACTTTACTTGAAAAATTGCAGGCTGACGAGAAATGTACCGCAACGATGAAAACGATGGCAAGCACTCTACCTTCTATCACACAATATGGTATGGCTGCATTGCTTCCTCATGGAAGTCTGGAATTGACCGAGGACTATTCCGTATTGGTGGACGGACAGAAAACGGATACTCTGGAACAGCGTCAGGCAATTCTACAGAAATATAAACCCGCCAGTAGATGTGTTCAGTATGATGACATCAAGAATCTGAGCGTGGCAGACCTCCGCGGCATCTTTACCCGTCAGGATGTGGTTTATATCTACCACAACCAGATTGATGCCAGAGGTGACAAGCGGAATACCGAAAACGAAGTGTTCAATGCCTGCGCTGAAGCTGTGGATGAAATCTCTGCACTGATCCGTCGTTTGACCACCAGTGCCAACAGGTCCCACTTTATTGTGACTGCAGATCACGGTTTCCTTTACAGGAGAAATAAGTTGTCTGAAAGCGATAAAATCAGTTCTGTATCGGGTGCAGCAGATGTTCTGGGGCGTCGCTATCTCCTCTCTGCTAAAGCAGTAGCAACCGAAGGTGTTGCAGCAACAGCAGTTGGAGCGATGATGCAGAATAAAGACGAGCGCATAGTTTCCTATCCGGTTGGAGCAGATATTTTTAAGGCTTCTGGCTCCGGTCTGAACTATGTGCATGGTGGTTGTTCACCTCAAGAAATGCTCATCCCCCTTATCGATGTTAAGACAGAGCGCGGCTATAAAGAGACAACAACAGCACAGATCGCATTGGTAAGTCTGGCTTCCAAGATTACAAACCTGATTACATCTCTGGATTTCGTTCAGGCGGAAGCAGTCAGCGATGTGGTGAAAGAAACCACTTACCGCATCTATTTCATCGATGACAACGGCGAAAAGATTTCTAACGAGCATCTGTATGTTGCCGATAAGAAAGACAAGGATACAGTGAAGCGAGTATTTCGGTTGAGATTCTCTTTCAAGAATAAAAAATACAGTAAGGCTCAAAAGTATTATCTGGTGGCTTACGATGCCAATAACGCTCTTGAAGTCCTGCGCCATGAGATTATCATGGATATTGCCTTTGCAGATGACTTTGGATTTGGATTTTAAGAGGATAATATTATGACGAAAGTGCCGGTAAAGTGCCGATAAGTGCCGATAAATCTACTGAAAATGCGACTGATGCGACTAAAAATGCGACTGATGCGACTAAAAATGTGACAGAATCTGGACGAAACAGAGACAAAAATTGATTTTATCTCTGATAGAAAAAGATCCCCGGATTACACAGAAGAAACTTCATGAAGAGACAGGAATTTCATTAGGAACAGTAAAACGAATACTACCACGATTGCAGGAAAAAGGCATAATTATAAGAATAGGAAACAGACGTTCCGGCAAATGGGATATACAGAAATAGTGTTAATTATAGAGGTGAAATATAATGGATGAGTTTATGGAATATGAAGATACTCGGCGTGTTATTAAGAATAAACTGCGCCAATATTTTGACGGAAAGATTGTCCGCAAGGATCTGACAAAACATATCAAAGAAGGTGCCAACGTACCAGTATACGTTCTGGAGTTCCTTCTCGGCCAGTATTGCAGCTCAGACGATGAAGAAATCATCGAAGAAGGCGTTAATAATGTAAAACGTATTCTGGCAGATAATTTTGTCAGACCGGATGAAGCCCAGAAGGTGCTTTCCATTCTTCGGGAGCGTGGCAGCTATACAGTCATTGATAAGATTACAGTTCATTTGAATATTAAAGAAGACAGATATGAAGCGGAGTTTTCCAATTTGGGTATTAAAAATATTCCGATTCATCCGGATTATCCTTCAAAATATGACCGCCTGCTTTGTGGAGGCATTTGGTGTATCTTGCAACTGGACTATGAGTTTATCGAGGAGGATAAGAAAAATACAGTACCAATTCGCATTCGTAGATTAACACCAATTCAGATGCCGCATATTGATATGAATGATTTAAAGAACGGAAGAAAAGCATTTACAAAAGAGGAATGGGTGGATGTTCTTCTTCGTTCTACTGGCATGGAGCCGGATAAATTCGAGGAACGTGTCAAATGGCTTCTTCTTGCCAGGATGATTCCGCTGGTAGAAAACAACTTTAATCTCTGTGAGCTGGGACCGAGAAGTACTGGTAAATCTCATATTTACAAAGAGATTTCTCCAAACAGTATCCTGGTATCCGGTGGTCAGACAACGGTTGCCAATTTGTTTTATAACATGGCAAGTAAGGCCGTTGGTCTGGTCGGCATGTGGGATGTTGTTGCGTTTGATGAGGTGGCAGGTATTACCTTTAAGGATAAAGATGGTGTGCAGATCATGAAGGATTATATGGCATCCGGTTCTTTTGCCCGTGGACGGGAAGAAAAGGCAGCGTCTGCTTCTATGGTATTTGTAGGGAATATTAATCAGAGTGTAGATGTTCTGCAGAAAACATCTCATTTGTTCGAGCCATTCCCGGCAGTTATGGCATATGATACAGCATTTCTTGATCGTATGCATTGTTATGTCCCAGGATGGGAGATTCCAAAGTATCGTCCGGATTTCTTCACTGATGATTATGGATTTATTACAGACTACCTTTCAGAGTATATGCGTGAAATGAGAAAAGAATCTTACGGGGATGCTTTTGATAAATACTTCCGCTTAGGAAATAATCTCAATCAGCGTGACACGATTGCTGTACGGAAAATGGTGTCTGGATTTGTAAAACTGGTTTATCCGGATGGAGAATATACAAAAGAAGATATTCAGGAGATTTTAACAGTTTCGCTGGAGCTTCGCCGCAGAGTAAAGGAACAGTTGAAAAAAATTGGCGGGATGGAATTTTATGATGTGAATTTTTCTTACATCGATAATGAGACCTTTGAAGAAAAGTATGTATCGGTACCAGAAGCCGGAGGCGGAAAGCTGATACCGGAGGGAATGAGCAATCCTGGAAATATTTATACAGTATCCGGAGGTAAATCCGGTATGATTGGCGTTTATCGTCTGGAAACACAAGTGCTTCCGGGAAATGGTAAGTTTGAGCGAACAGGTCTCGGTACAGATCGTGATGCGAGGGAGGCAACGAATACAGCCTTTAATTATTTGAAAGCCAATGGAAGTTCTATTTCCGGAGCAATCAGTACGACGACAAAAGACTATATAATCAATTATCAGGATCTGAATGGATTGGGAATCACCAGTAAACTGGCGCTTCCGACTTTAATTGCAATCTGTTCAGCAGCTTTAGGAAAACCGACCCTTAGCAGTCTGGCAGTACTTGGTGAGATCAGTATCAGTGGAACGCTGATAAAGGTGGAAGAATTGGCTCATGTACTTCAGGTGTGCCTGGATAGCGGAGCGAAAAAGGTGTTATTGCCTACGACATCTGCTGCGGATATTGGAAGTGTGCCTTCTGAATTGGTGGGGGCATTTAATCTGATATTTTACTCTACACCGCAGGAAGCAGTATTTAAAGCACTCGGTGTGGAATAAGAGGTGAGAGGTGGTGAGCCTGTTGTTTGAACAGAATTTTGAAGCGATGCTGCGAAAGTATGAATCATCGCTGGATGATAAAAAAAGATTTACAGCTCTTGTAAAAGACCTGTTCCCGAATCAGGCAAAAAACGTAAATCTGCTTTTGATGGCATATAATATGGGAATTGCACATGATATTCAGAGTGTGCCAAGAATAAATAATGCTTTTGCATTTCGTTATGTGAAGCGGTTGATGGATGATTACGGACTTAGCCGGGCAAATGCAGACTGGATCGTATCTGTGTGGTGTTCCTGTTATGGAAAAAAGGTATTAGGAAAGACAAGTGATATTTCTGTGCAAAAACAGGGAACAGGACCGGCGATAAAAAAAGAACAGCCGACCTCTGGAAAACAGTATGGAGATCTTTTTACATTTTGCACAAGCAGTCAGGGTATGGGGCTGGCAGTAACTGGTTTCCGGGGGGACAATAAACGGACGGTTATTTTTCAGAATAAGTCGGGTAATACACCTGTGATAGAAATTGCGGATAATAGTTTTAACAAAGAAGCGGTGGAAGAGGTAATTCTGACAGAAGGGATTTCTTATATTGGAAGAAATGCATTTGCAGAATGTAACCGGCTTCATCAGGTGGTGCTTCCAGTTTCCATGAAAGAAATTGGAGATGAGGCATTTTCAGAATGTCCGAACTTAAAATCGATTTCCTTACCGGTGCGGTTGGAACGTATCGGTGAAGCGGTATTTAAAAGAAGCGGATTGAAAACCCTTGCGATCCCGAAGAGTGTGTATTGGATTGGAGACAGTATTTTAGCAGAGTGTTCGGGATTAGAGAATATTTCTATTCCGGAAAATGTAGATCGGATACCAAACAGTATGTTTGAAGGATGTAGTGCATTAAAAAAGGTGCTTTTGAGTGACCGGTTAAATGAGATTGGAGATAGGGCATTTTTCGGATGCAGTTCTCTTGATTTGCTGATCATTCCGGACAGCGTAAGTGAAATTGGGCAGGATGCATTTACGGGAACGAATAAACAGTTCATTATTCAATGTTCCTTTGGTTCCTATGCTGAGGAATATGCCAGAAAGAATAAGATCAAGTATCAGTTGATATAGGATGTCGCCTGCATGCGATCACAATAAACGAAACAAGCAGTAGGATAGATGAAGCAGAGGAGGCAGATACCGTAATGGAGGGACAGTTAAAAAATGGAACCATTCTCACATCAGAATGTGGGAACAAATATGAGATCGTAAGCCTTCTGGGTGCAGGCGGTCAGGGTGAAGTGTATGATGTGAAATGTAATGGCAGCCATTATGCCCTGAAATGGTATTTTAAAGGAAGTGCCACAGTAAGACAGAAGAAAATTCTGGAAACCATAGTTGCCAAGGGCTCTCCTGATCCGTGCTTTTTATGGCCAATGGAAATGATCGTTCCGGCACAGGGAGTGTTGTTTGGATATGTAATGCCTCTTCGACCGAAGAATTATAAAAGTATTGTGGATCTGATGAAGAAGAGAGTTAATCCTTCTTTCTACTTTTTATGTAAGACAGCTTTTAATTTGACCAGAGGGTATCAGAAACTGCACGCTATGGGAGCGAAATATCAGGATATTTCCTTTGGAAACCTGTTTTTCAATCCGGACAATGGTGATGTGCTGATCTGTGACAATGACAATGTCTCTTTTGATAACAGTAAGCCGGGCGGTGTGCTTGGTACTCCTGGCTTTATGGCTCCGGAAATTGTCAGGGGTGAGAAAAGACCATCGAAGGATACGGACCGGTATTCCTTGTCTGTGCTGTTGTTTTATCTTTTTATGGTCAATCATCCATTGGAAGGAAAGCTGGAAGCGAGTATTAAATGTATGGATATGGCTGCCAGAGTGAAGCTGTATGGAACAGATCCGGTATTTATTTTTGATCCGGATAATAAATCAAACAGACCGGTAAAAGGAATCCATGACAATGCCAATATTTACTGGCCGCTATATCCGGAAAAGCTTCGCCAGATGTTTACAAAAGCCTTTACTGTAGGTTTAAATGAGCCAAGCAAGCGGATTACGGAACCGGAATGGATGACACTGTTTTCTAATATGATGAGTGGAATGTTGCGTTGTTCCTGCGGGGCACAGCTTTTTTATGATGAAGACCTGGAGATAAAAGGGAAAGCGCATATCTGCTGGAACTGTCAGAATGTTGTTCCGGTACCGAATAAAATCATCATTGGGAAGAACCGTGTATTGCTGCATCAGGATACAAAGCTGCTGCACCATCATGTGTATGAGGATTTTGATATGGATACGGTAGTGGGGAGCGTGGTACAGAATCCGAAGAATCCGGCTCTTTGGGGAATCCGAAATGAAGGCAAAGTAAATTGGACATATCAGAAGGCAAATGGAATGCAGATACCGGTGGAACCAGGGCGGACAGCAGGTATCGCAAAAGGAGTAAAGATCATTTTCCCGCGGACAACGGGTGAATTTAGATAAGGATCGATGAGGGAGGATAAGATTATGCAGGAATTACAAAGACCAGGCGGAGAACTGGCAACAAGACCGATCCATTTCTTTTGGGTAGTAGATTGTTCTGGCTCGATGTATGGAGAAAAAATAGGGATTGTGAATAATACCATTCAGGAATGTATCCCGGAGATGAGAAATTCTGCCGACAATAATCCGAATGCACAGTTATTGATTCGGGCACTTCAGTTTTCGTCTGGAGCAAGTTGGATTACGGTTAGCCCTGTGCCTGTGGAAAGTTACAGTTGGGAGGATATGGAAGCGAATGGTTTGACAGAACTTGGAAAAGCATTTGATCTTCTTGCTGCACAGCTTTCGATACCCCCGATGTCGGCAAGGGCATTGCCGCCGGTCATCGTACTTCTCTCTGACGGTCAGCCGACAGATGATTATAAAAAAAGTCTGGATAGATTAAAAGGAATGGCGTGGTTTCGGAAAGCAGTGAAGATCGCGATTTCTATCGGGCAGGATGCAGATGATGATGTTCTGATTGAGTTTACTGGAAATAAAGAGCTTGTTCTTCAGGCAAATAATGCAACTGCACTTGCAAAGATGATTAAATGGGCATCTACTACGGCATCTATGGTATCTGCACCTTCCAGTAAACCGATGAATTCAGTACCCGCGGATGATCCGTTTGTATCGGTGAATAATGGAGCGCCATTAGTGCTTGATATGAGTAATATTCCGAATCCGGATGACTTTGATGAGGGTGCTGTTTGGTAAGACAAGAGGAGGAATTGGATGAAGCGCTATTTATGCGACGGAATGATCAAAGGTGCTACACACCAGAGAAACGGATTGCCATGCCAGGACAGTAGAAAAATCGTTGAAATATCGGATGAGATTGTCATTATTGGGGTTGCGGATGGTCATGGAAGTGAGAAGTGTCCAAGAAGTGACAGAGGTTCAGTCATTGCGGTAAATACATTCTGTAAAGTGATGAAAAATTATCTGCAAAGTTACGGAACAGATGAAAATGGCTTGTCGAACTTGATCACATTCCTAAACCGGGAAGGTGATATGCGATTTGCACAGGATATCTGTGAAGAGTGGCAGGCAAGAGTAAAGCAATCTTATTATAAAAATAAAGCAGAAGGCCTGGAGGATGAAGAGGATAATATCAAATGGCCATTGGTTTATTCGCTTTATGGCACAACGCTGTTGGGAATGATGATTACAAATTCTTTTGTTTTTTCGTTTCAGATTGGAGATGGTGATATTAATCTGGTCACAGAAGATGGTGTTTTTGCATTGGTGGAACCAGAAAAGTTTTTGGGCACAGAGACGCACTCTCTGTCAAAACCAGATGCATGGCGGAAAGCAGTTGCTTCTGTAAAACGAAGAGATGGGGAAGATGTGACGTCCTGTATGTATATGCTTTCTACGGATGGATTTGCTAATAGTTTTACATCGGATCTAGAGTTTCGGAAAACTTGCGGCGACTATTTTGGTATGATCCGGGAGTATGGAGCAGAGACGATACAGGCAAATTTGAAAAAATGGCTGAAAGAGACAAGTGAACTGGGCTGCGGTGATGACATCACGGTTGTCATGGTATATTTTGGTAGTATAAAGTAAATGAGAGAAGGTGTTCTGGTGATTGTGGACCGCTATTATTATCATCAACTGAATAAACAGGATCAGGCGGTATATCGCATATTTTATGATGGAGTAATGGCACACCAGGACATCATTCCAATACCGGTAAAAGGAAATTTCCCCAAAGAAACATTTGAACGGATTTTCCAGGCAGTGACGAAAGATAATCCGTTGATTTATTATTTGAATCAATCTGCCTGCAGCTTGGCAAGCGATGTGTTTGGACATGTTGCGATCTGCCCACAATATTTTTTCTCAAAGGAAAAGGTAAAGGATTACAACCGAAAGATAGAAAAAGAAGTTAACCGACTTGCTGCTGAATTGAAACTGACAGAAGGATCAGACTACGAAAAAGAAGTGAAAGTCCATGATTGGATGTGCAGAAATATTTCATATGATATGGAAGGTGCTGATCAGAGCAAGCCTGTGAGAATAATAGTATCTCATAATATCGTCGGGGTATTTGCCCATCATCGCGCACAATGCGAAGGAATAGCAAAGGCAGTTAAAGTATTGCTGAATGCCGTTGATGTTAGATGCATTGTTGTGTTTGGAGATTCACTCAAAAACGGAAAGAGAGTTCCACACGCATGGAATTTGGTAAATATTGAGGGTCATCCGTATCATTTGGATGTAACATGGGATATCGGTGCTATTGGATCATCTTTTCAGAGGATTCCGTATGATTATTTTAACGTAACCGATCAACTGATTGAGAGAGAACATAAAGTGGATATTCGTTTGCCGGAGTGTACTTCTATGCGGCATAATTTTTTTATAGTAAACAAAATGACCTTTCGGATGAAGAACCGACTGTTGTCATATATCGATAAAGTGCTAAAAGAAGGAAGTACAGAATTTTACTTCCGAATAGATGGAAGAAGAAAAGCATCTGATGCAGCGGAAGAAATCTGCGATTTGGTATATGCATTTTTCTCCGAACAGGGAATTACAGGCAAAAGAGTAAAACGGGTTGTAAATGATGTGATTGGCACTTGTTGGATAAAGATTCATTAAGGGCATGGATTTTGTTCCTCTATCGAATTAACCATTCCTATAAAAACAGGTATTCCCGTTCGGACGTGCATAATCGCATAAATAAATGGCCTATCAAAATATAGCTGCTTAATTCGGGGAATTGCTCCTGCATATACAATGCCTTCAGTATGTGCAGCGGCCTTTGTACCATCTGGATTTACAAGGATTTGTGATTTCTGAACAATATCGTCCACATAAGTCTGCGAAGTATCCGCCATATTTGAAAAGTCAGCGCTGTTGATAAAACAATCAACAATCCCCATTTTTTTAAGGGATTGTATTAGAGAAACCTCAAAATTTATAGAAAACTCCGGTATTATAACTTCTATATCTTCGTTATGTTCTGCATTACGAGACAGTTTAGTAAAATATCCATTCTCCATAGTTGCCAATAATTTCCACGGCGGTGTTTCATTATGAGGTAACAATGCCATAAAGACATATTCTCTTCCTCTATATGGCTTCATAAAACCATATACTTTTTCGTCTCTGACGAAAATGTTTTCGCAGCTTCTCAGCATTGTGACGGATTGATGTCTATGTTTCCAATTTGTAAACGTTCCGCTTTCAATATCTGATTTTTCGTATTGTTTACTCCAGGCGCTATCAAAAAGTATTGTATTAGATATATGTATAGATTCATCTTCACTATAGAGCGTCCTGACTTCATACTGCGTTTGTAATAAGTTCTTATAATTGGTTTTTAAATGTACTCCATTTGGAATTTTAATTTGATTCTCTTTTTTTAAAGATGACATGCCTGTTCTTATGTAATTCAAGAATACGGACATTTTCTGTTTATCAAAACCTAATACTTGAACAAATTCCTCATAGGTTTTGCCTGCTGCACCATTTTGCAGCATTGTAAGGAGCTCAATGATTGACAATGGGGACAATAAAATATTATCTTTTGTATATTTATAATCTAATATACAACGTTTGGTGATTTCCGTACTGAAGGAAACAACAAATTCGCAAATATCATCATCTAAATCCTGATCTGCTTCAAGTCCTGCTAATGTTTCATATATTACATTCAGCAGTTGACAAATCTCTTTTACGCCATTTGCATTAAGAGCGCGTTCCTTTCTAAAATAAATTGTCGGATCTTTTTCCATCTTTTCAAAACAGCTACTTATTAACTCACATATTTCTTTTAATGGATTCATGATTCTTGGAGGCACATCGGCATAGTTCATCCATTTTTTTGCAGACAGTTCTTTTAATAATAAATAGTGATCCTTGCTTATGTGTCTTCCTCTTGCATACAGTTGAAGCATTCTTATTTTTTTAAAAATTTTCTGATATGCTGTCCATTCATGGCGCAGTGCTGTTGGAATAATTAAATATTTTGCCCTTTTATGAAACTGCTTCCGTTCATAGTTGGTTGGTATTCTCATCATATCATCTCCTCAAAGGATATTTTTCCCGCGGCACAATAGGGTTTGTTCGCTTTTGGAGAAATTCCTTTCAGTGCATTCTTTCCTATGTGCGGTTTCCGCCGGGAGCGCACCGTGAGCTTTTTCAGTCTGCGGCAGTTGCGGAAAGCATCTTTTTTAATAGTTTTGATATAGATTCCTAATCTGACGCGGCGCAGCCGGGAATATCCGCGAAATGCGCCTGTTCCGACAGCAGTAACCCGGAAGGATTTTCCGCAGATCATGACGGTATCTTTGATATTGAGGGAGGTCAGCCTGCTGCGTTTTCGGGTGGTTCCTGTGAGAGTCACGCTTCCGGCTTTGTTCTTTCCAATCTTTGTTACCCTGTATTTCATACGGTTTACGATATAAATCTTACCCTTTGCAACGGAATTTTTGCCAGGAGATGGAGTGGGATCTGCGGGAGGTGCGTTTGTTCCGGGAGCTCCGGTATTTTCCGGGGGCGCGCCTGCCCCGGGAGATTCTGCATCTTCCGGGGATGGTTCAGACTCGGGAATTTCCGGGTCGGGATCGGTATCTTCCGGACGTGTGTAAACAGTCACCGTCCGCGTGTGTACATGCCCCGCGGAGGATGTCACGGTGATGATGGCGGTTCCGTCTCCGTGGGCGGCAATCACACCGTTTTCATTTACGGAAGCGGCCAGAGGATTGCTGCTGGAAAATGTGACGGTCCGGTCTGCCGTAGTATTTTCAGGAATATAGGTGACAAGCAGCGGACAGGTATCTCCCGGTTGAAGCAGAAGAGGGGACGCAGCAGAAACACTGATGCCAAGCAGCGGAATCTCAGGCTCCGGGTCAGGCTCCGGGCTCAGATCCACAGAAATGCTGTGGGAAAGGGTATAGGAATTTCCTTTTGCATCTTCATAACAGATCTGAAGGGTCAGAGGAATTTCCTTACCTTCTTCCGGGAGGGTAAGGAGGAAGCTTCCGTTATATTGGGAAAGGGCATTTAGCGTGTCCGGAAGCGGAGAACTGCCGGGAGTCACCGAAACACCGGGCAGACCGCAGGTAAGCCGGGCTGTGAGATTATGGGCATTGATGCCCCTGTTTTCCAGCGTGTAGGAAAAAAGTACGGCGGAAGCTTTGTCCCGCTCTGCGGAGGTATCCTTTACAGTAAGCGCGGGACGGGGTTCTTCGGAAAGCAGTCCGGGCAGGCGGATACCGGAAAAGGTATGGGAATTTCCATAGAGATCGGTATAAGTAATATCTTCTGTACCGGAATGCATCAGGTGGGCGGTAAGCTCTCTGGCGCTGTACCCATAGTCCCGGTAACGGGCGCACAGAAGGGCGGCGCATCCGGAGGCGATGCCCGCTGCCGCGGAAGTACCGCTCATGACTTTGTATGCCGCGCCGTAGGTGCAGGAAGAAATGGATTCGCCCGGAGCGGCGATCTCATATTCTGCACCGGAGCCGGGGGCGAAGTCCCAGTTGGAAAAGCTGGAAAGCGTCCGCTCTCTGCCGTAGGACATAACGCCAGCCACCAGGGCAGCTCCGGCGGGGTAGTAGTCTCCGCAGGCGGTGTATCCGGAATTCGATGTGGGAAGGCCTTTGTTTCCGGCAGAAGCCACGAGGATCGCACGTTCGGAGGCATATTCGATGGCTTCCTGAAGGATAAGGGGATATTTGTCTGAGCTGATGGACATGTTGATGACGGAAGCGCCGTTGTCTGCGGCGTAGCGTATGGCCTCGGCAAGATCGGAAGCATTAAAATCCCCATAGGCGTTTCCGGCCTTTATGGGCATGATACGAATGTGAAAGGGATTTGCCGTTTCTGTGACACCTGCACTCTGCAGCACGGTTCCGGCTACATGGGTGCCGTGTCCTTCAATCGCTCCGGTGGAATCGTCCATCGGGTCGGAGTCATGATGGCAGGTGTCGATCCCGCAGATATCGTCGATATACCCGTTTCCGTCGTCATCTACGCCGGGCAGTCCCATTGCTTCGGCAGTATTTTCCCACAGCGCCCCGGCGAGCAGAGGATGGGTGTAGTCGCAGCCCGTGTCGATGACTGCCACGATGACAGGCTCGGAGAAGTCTGCGCCGGAGGAGGACAGATTTTCCCAGCCTTCGGCAGCGTTTATGGCATCAAGAAACCAGGGAGAAGCGTTCCCTTCCGCTTTTACGGAAGCGGAGGGTACAGAAAAAACGAGCAGCATAAAAAAGACTGCTGAAAAAATTTTAAAGAAAAGAAAATGCTTCATAGGTTTCACCTGCCTGTTTGGTCTTTTCTTCATTTTAACAGAGCCGTGTCCTTTTTTCTATAACAATCGTTTGGCTGCGGCAGCCCGGTGGAGGAGATTCTCTGGCGCCGGCTTTACAAAGATTCCTTTTTACGGGTTTACAGTTTTTTTAACGCACGAAGGATATAGGTTTAATGCACGAATGGTATAAGTTTAATGCACGAATGGCATAGGTTTAATGCACGAATGGTCAGATAGCGTTTCAAAAACTTTGGTATAATATATCTGTATTTGCGGCTGATTTTGGCAACGGGTCATGCACATGAGAAAGGCGTATGATTTCGTTGCCTTTTTATGAAAAGGAGGCAACCATATGCGTATTGCCATTTGCGATGACAGTGTGAAAGACCAGGAGCATTTTATAAAAGCCCTGCATGGGTGGGATCCGACCATGCGGCCGGAATGCTTCTTAGACGGGACCTCGCTTCTTGCGGCGGCGCAGGAGGCAGCTCAGGGATTCTTTGACATTGTTTTTTTAGATATTTATATGCCCGGTGAGGATGGAGTGAAGATTGCGCAGGAGCTTAAGGCCATCTCACCCAAAACAGAGCTTGTGTTTGTGACTACCAGCGATGAGCATGCAGTGGAGGCATTTTCTCTTCATGCCCTGCATTATCTAGTCAAGCCGGTCACGACGGAGGGTATTGTGGAAGCCTTTCACCGTCTGACACAGCTTACAGGTACAAAAAAGCGTCCGGTGATCACCTTAAGTGTCGGACATGGGAGCCATACGGTGTATCTGGATGAGATCTGTTATATACAAAGTGTCAAGCATATGAAGGAAGTGTTCCTCACAGGCGGACGGCTGATCCGTGTGTGGACGTCTATGGAGGAGCTGGAAGCAAGGCTGGGCCGGGATTTTCTGAGGCTGGGCCGGGGAACCTTCGTCAACATGGAACAGATCGAGCAGATGGGCGTGGACACCTGCATTCTGCGCAGCGGAATCCGGCTGGATTTGCCTCGGAGGGAGCGCACGGCGATCCGTGCCGCATATGATAATTTCCTTTTTACCCGCCTGTCCGAGAAAAAAGGTTTTGACAGGGAGGTGCATCCATGATCCTTTACCTATGTCGTTTTGCCGGATTTTTCCTACAGTTTTATCCCTGCGCGCTGCTGTGCCTTGTCCCCGCCGGGGAGGAAAGTCTCCGATTTCCCAAAAAGAAGATCCTCTTCTGGGTGACGATGGCAGCATTGCTTCTTGCGGTATTGTTTCCACTGGTGCTGTCTGCGGGGAACTGGGGCGAAAACGCCTATGCGATCGCCAACCTGTATATGCTTGCTGCGATGGTGCTGTATGTAGCCGTGTATTTCTGGTTTTTCCGGGAGACGCTGTCCAAAAAGCTGCTGATTATATTTTTGGTGATTTTTTATGCGGTCAGTCAGTTCGTTCTGGTGGTTTTTCTCATGCCTTTTATGGACAGATGGAATTTTTTAGACAATGTATTTGTGCTGAATGATATTTATGGTTACGGCGTTTTTGTGTGGATGATCGATGATGCCATCGTGCTGCCTGTGGCAGTGGTGGCATTTAGCCGTGTGGTGCGGGACTTTATTCAGGAGATTGAGACGAAAAAATGAAACAGGAGTTTTTCCTGGTCATGTTCTCTACAATATTCTACATTGGCTCGGTGATTTACTTTGATTCCATCGTGTCAGATTTCTCGGTGGAGTTCCGGCGGATGTCCTGTCCGATGTTTCTGATTCTGACGCTGGTGCAGTGTCTGGTCTACTGGATGCTTTTGCGGGAATCTGTGCGGCGCAGGCGGGACCATGATCACAAGAAAGCACTGGAGATCCAGTCCCTTCAGTACGAGAATATCACCAGAGAGATGGAGAATGCCAGCCGGATGCGCCACGATATGCGTCACTGGCTGAACGGCCTGAACGACCTGCTGGAACAGAACAGGACGGAAGAAATGAAGGTGTATCTGGCCCAGGTGATCGACCAGACAACCAGAAGAGAGAATGAAATTTACTGCCAAAATGTTGCTGTCAACGGTCTGCTGCAATATTATGTGGGGATTGCCCAGAGCGAGGGCATTGGTTGCCGGGTACAGGCTGACTGCGGCGACCTGACGATCTCGCCTACCGATCTTACGGTAATCTTTGGCAACGCCATGGAAAACGCCATTCGTGCCTGCGGGTGCTTCTCCGGCAATCGTTATATTACCATTCAGGTGGGAACCATGGGAGGTTCCCTGGTGGTGCAGATCGAGAACCCCTGCAAGGAGATCCATCCTTCCGGAAAGTACCGGCTGGAAGGCGGTTTTCTTCCCGCGGCGGCGTTTGTAAGCGCCCGCGCAGGCGGCGGCAACGGGCTCAAAAGCATGGAATATACGGCCAGGAAATACGGAGGCAGCACATGGTTTCGGTATGACGAAACAGCGGAAACCTTTACAACGCGCATTCGGATGAACCTTTACCCGGAAATGACGGAATAACAGACGGCAGCGTTTGCAATGGGGTGAACGTGGATTGGAGGTATCCGTATATAGGATTTTGACCAGGATTGCACGAATGGTAGGGATTGAACGCACCAATGGTTGAGTGGGATTTCTACCAATTATGATAAAATATTGCTATATACGGAAAAGCTCCGGAAGATTATTTGGGGGAGGAAAAGCCATGCTGGAATACATAGGAGGAGTCAAAAGCTATGACCTGTTTATCAATCTGGGAAGCGTTTTGGGCAGTATCCTGCTGATCGTTCTCTATTACAGAAAAAGCGGCTCCTGGAAAAAGACATTTGCCGTATTCCTGCTTTCCCTTGCAATCGTACAACTCGGGTTTTTCGCAGGGCGTCTCGTTCGGGGGATTTCCTATGGAGAAGGGGAGAGTTTAACGGAGCTTCTCACAACTCCTCAGGGAAATCATTTTATCGGGAGAGTGCTCTTTACGGTGTGGGTCTTCCCAGCGGCTTTCTGTTTGATCTTCAAAAAGAAAAAAGAGGAGTGGAAGGACTATCTGGACCTGCTGTGCGTCTTTCTGACCTTTCAGCATATTTTCAACCGCATTGCCTGCCTGTTTAACGGGTGCTGCGTGGGAAAGTATTATGACGGGATATTTGCACTGCGGTATTATGGGCAGGGAAAGAGCGGGGCGGGCTACAGTTATCCGGTATATCCCACGCAGATGTTTGAGGTCGTTTGTATGCTTGTGCTGCTTGTGCTTCTGCTGTTCCTGTATAAGCGCCGCAGGCGGCTTCGGAATGTGTTCTGCGCCGGGTTTGCCCTGACGGTTTTTGTATCGGAATTTATGATGGATAAAAAAGGAGTCCTGCTGTTTGCCGGGCTTACCGCCATCCAGTATGCAGCGGTGCTGCTGGCACTGACGGCGCTGGCGGGAAAGCTGTGGAGTAAGGATAATTGAACACCGCATAACCGTTGGTGTTTTGATTATAGAGTACAAAAGATGAAAGGAGAAAGCTATGACAAGAAAGGGAACTACAGGCGGGATCAGGAGATTCCTGGCCTTGTGCCTGAGTGCTTCCATGCTTTTTGCGGATGTTCTTCTTGGGCTTGTAGTGGAACACCACGACCTTTTTGCCCTTGCCCTGCTCGACGACCTTGCCC
>ENA-OPVH01000399-OPVH01000399.1-human-gut-metagenome-genome-assembly--contig:-NODE-399-length-30536-cov-4.477084_pt1 | contig 30536 bp, 30 predicted proteins | sample MGYA00241494_ERZ501980 | MGnify/ENA primary metagenome ERZ501980 (study PRJEB25962, sample SAMEA1964914) | human gut metagenome | biome: human gut; feature: human-associated habitat; material: faeces... | reverse complement strand
CCCACCGTAAGAAAATCATGTACCTTTTTGATCCGTCCGGCAATATGAGGCGCCGCGATCACATAGCCCAGACGCCAACCTGTAATAGAATACGTTTTGGAAAGAGAACTGCAAATGATTGTCCTTTCGCTCATTCCCGGAAGCGAGGAGAGATAGGTATGCTTACAGGGTTCATATACAATATGCTCATAAACCTCATCCGTAATGACATAGGCGTCATATTTCACCGCCAGATCCGCGATGATCCGAAGCTCTCCATAGGAAAATACCTTTCCGCAGGGATTGGAAGGATTACACAATATCAGCGCCTTCGCCCCCTGCCGGAAGGCCTGTTCCAGTTCTCCCACATGGAAGGAAAAGGAAGGAGGCTTCAGCGCTACATATATCGGTTCCGCGCCCGCCAATATCGTATCCGCCCCGTAATTCTCATAGAACGGGGAAAAAATAATTACCTTATCCCCCGGATTCGTCACCGCCAGCATAGCCGCCATCATGGCCTCCGTACTGCCGCAGGTTACGACAATCTCCTCCTCCGGATCCACTCTCACCCCGGAAAAATGCTCCTGCTTTGCCGCCAGGGCCTCCCTGAAATTCTGTGCGCCCCAGGTCAATGCATACTGATGCGGGCCTTCCTTCGCCGTCTGCGCCAGTCTGTCCGTAACAGCCTCCGGCGGATCGAAATCCGGGAAACCCTGGGACAGATTAACCGCCCCGTACCGGTTGGATATTCTCGTCATCCTGCGGATCACCGAATCCGTAAATCCGGCTGTCCTGCTGCTCAGTTCTTTCATCGTCACTCCTGTCCGTGTGCATCGGCACACCTGTAATCTTTTATATGGGAAAGCCCTTTATTTCCGGTCCTCTTCCCCTGAGCCTCTATTCCCAGGCCGGAAGGTAAGAACCTTTAAAGGCTTCCTTATACACCTCTTTTACCGCTTCCGTCTGATATGCTTCCACAATCCGCTTATACACCTCATTATCCGCTTCTCCCTTACCTGCCGCAATCAGATTCACATAATTTTTTCCTTCATATATATCAACACTGTCCTGAAAAATGGAATCCTTCCCGGGATTCAGCCCGTTATCCAGGGCATAGTTACAGTTTACCACAGCTATCGCCACATCGGGAAGAAGCGCACATACATTAGCGGCGTCCACCTCCACCAGCTCCAGCTGCAGAGGATTATCCACAATATCCGCAGCCTCCGGGCTGTCCCCCGCCTTCTTATCCAGAGCTATCAGGCCTGCTGCCTCCAGTACCTTCAGGGCTCTTCCTTCATTGGAGGCATCTCCGGGAACAGCAACCTTACTGCCCCTTTGCACCTGGCTCACATCGGTAAGATTCCGGGAATAAATATTCATAGCTGAAATAAAGGTATCCCCGATTGCCTCGATTTCATAACCATAGCTTTCTATTTCCTTATTCAGATAAGCATAATGCTGAAATGCATTTAAGTCAATTTCTCCTCCTGCAAGAGCCGCGTTTGGCGTGGAATAATCCGTAAATGTAACCAGTTCAAGGTTTATCCCCTCCTTGGCAAGCTCTTCCTTTACCGGATCCCACATTTCCTGGGCTTCCCCCACCACTCCGATTGTAACAGTACTGCCGCTCCCCTCCGCTGACGCCTGTTTTCCACAGGCCGATATGCCTGATGCCAGTAATATCCACAAAAAAACCAATGCTGTCTTTTTCATAATTTCTCCTCCTGTCTGCGGCCGGGCCGCAGATTCCTATGCAGAAGCCGCTCCATCATTCCGGGCCTTCCGTGTTTTCTCACATCATGTCACTGCCAGTTCAAAGTTTTCCCTCATAATCCTGCAGGATTCCCCGAATTTTTCCTTCTCTTCCTCCGTCAGCTTCAGCTCCACTACTTCCTTCACACCTTTTCTTCCCAGAACAGCGGGAACCGAAGCATAGACACCGTGCTGCCCGTATTCCCCGTTTAACAGGGTAGATACGGGAAGAATGGTTCCCTTATCCTCCCAGACAGCCCTCACCACCTCTGCCAGCGCGGCTCCGATGCCAAATTCCGTACTTCCTTTTCCCTCAAGTATGGTCCAGCCGCCTCCGCGGACTTCTCCGGCCAATGACTCCCAGTCGATACGGCCATATTTTTCCTTGTTTTCCTCTCTGAGCTCCGAAAGAGCCCTTCCCTGTACGGAAACCGTTGACCAGGCCGCGATCTGGCTTTCCCCATGCTCTCCCAACGCATAGCCTTCCACCTCCTCTATGGAAACTCCCGCCGCCTCTGCCGTCACCCTGCGCAGTCTGGCGGAATCCAGAGCGGTTCCGGTAGATATTATTTTACCGGCAGGCCAGGAAAGCAGGTACTGCAGATAATGGGCGATCACATCGGCAGGATTGGAAATGCTCACCAGTATTCCATGATAATCGCCGCCGTAGCCGCGAGCGTATCCATTCTCGTCTCTCCCTTTGCCTTATCCGGATTGGTTCCCACCGCAATTACCATCACATCCCCGTCCCCTGCATCCGTGTAATCTCCCGCTTTTATTTTTACCGGATAAGGCAGATAAGCCGCCGCATCCCCGATATCCAGCGCCTGTGCCGCTGCTTTTTCCCTGTCGATATCAATCAAGACTATTTCTCCGGCCAGCCCCTGGGAGGCGAGGGCATAAGCCGCGTGGGAGCCCACATGACCCGCTCCTATAATGATTACTTTTCCTGCTTGTTTCATCGTTTCTTCCTCCTGTCTTAAAATCAATGTGTATGCTTCTTCGCCGCCATATTCCCTGCCAGCTGTATCACGCTCACCAGACCGGCCAGTACCAGGATGGATGCCAGCGTCACATCTGTCTGGTTTCTCTGATAGCCGAAACGTATGGCAAAATCCCCCAGGCCTCCGGCACCCACCGCCCCTGCCATGGCCGTCAGGCCGATAAGGCTGATTGCAGTAATCGTGACCGCACGGACAATTCCCGGAATGCATTCCTTCAGATATACCCGGAAAATGATCTCCACGGAACTGCTCCCCATGGACAGGGCCGCTTCCACAAGCCCCGGATCCATTTCCGCCAAAGCCGATTCTATCTGCCTTGCAAAAAAAGGAATCGTGCCGCACACCAGCGGTACAATGGCTCCCTCCACCCCGATGGCCGTCCCTGAAATCAGTCTCGTCAGCGGAATCAGTGCGGCCAGAAGGATAATAAATGGGATGGATCGGAAAAAGTTAATGATTTTATCCAGCACCTGATAAAGAGCCTTTGCCTGCAGAATACCTCCCTCCTTCGTTACCGTAAGCACCACACCGAGAAACAGCCCTCCCACAAAGGCTATCGCCCCCGCCCGGCCTGTCATGCGCAGGGTATCCAGAATACTTCCATAAAAATCCGGCAGCTTTGCCATCACATTCCCAAAATATGTATTAAGAAACTCTTGCATCCGCCAATACCTCCACTCCTACTTTTTTCTCCCGCAGGAAATCCACTGCACGCCTGATATTTTCTCCGCTTCCGCTGACAATGGCAACCAGCCCGCCTATGGGATTCTCACCAATCAGTTCTATATTTCCGAATATAATATTTACATTCAGGGAAAAATCCCTGGATATTTGTGACACCAGCGCCTCCGACGTATTTTTATGCAGATAGTGCAGACGCAGGATACATTCCCCTTTATTCAAACGGGTAATTTCCGCCTTTTCTTCCAGGTAAGTATAGATTCTGGAAAGATTGGAAGCGTTGTTTACAAAATCCCCGGTGATTTTCTCATGAGGGTTGGAAAAGATATCAAAAACCTCTCCCTCTTCCACGACGCTGCCGCCTTCCATGACCGCCACCCTGCCGCAGATCTCCTTCACAACCTGCATTTCATGAGTGATAACCACAATGGTGACCCCCAGCTTACGGTTAACCTCCTGAAGCAGCCGCAGGATTGCCGTGGTGGTCTTGGGATCCAGCGCGCTGGCAGGATATCAGGCTCATTTGCAAGCGCCCTGGCGATGGCTGCTCTCTGCTTCTGCCCTCCGGAAAGCTGTGAGGGATAGGCTGAGGCCTTATCCTCCAGGCCCACCAGGTTCAAAAGCTTTTCCACCCTCTTCTTTATCTCCTGTCCGGTCAATCCCTGGTGTTTCAGCGGATATGCCACATTTTCATATACATTACGGGATGCGAATAAATGGAATTGCTGGAATATCATCCCGATCTTTCTGCGCTGTTTCCTCAGTGATTTCCCTTTAAGGACGGTGATTTCCGTATCCCCAATCCATATCCGCCCCCGGTCAGGTCGTTCCAACAGGTTAATGCACCTGACCAGCGTGGATTTTCCGGCCCCTGAATATCCGATTATGCCGAAGATTTCTCCTTTTTTTATATGCAGGCTTACCTCCTTAACGGCCTCTACCTGCTTTCCGTTTCCGCGGAAGGTTTTGCTGACATTCTCAAAACGAATCATGTATGGCTCCTTTCTGACTGACAATCAAATGTACAAAAAAACACCGGCTGCACTTTTTATCTGCGCATCCGCTGTCCCTGTTTTATCCGTTCACATAAGGGAAAACTCAGTCTCCGTACCTGCGTACGGCCGTTTTCATGCGCACTTTATTAAGCATGCCTTCCATTCTGCACATACCCATACATCCCATATTCGCCATATTCATAACAAAACCATCTGCTGTATGCATTATCTGTTCCCTTATCCTTTCTTCATTCTTCCTGTATCAATAAGGCAGCAACGTCCGACCGCTCTTTATTCCATTTCACCCGTACTGACCTTATGCTGTTATTATAACAGCCCATACAAATAAGTGTTAATATGGAAAACCAATATTCCGTTATAGGCTAAACCTATAGCAGTCTATTCTTATAAGCCAGCAGTTCTTCAATATATACCCTGCCGATGCGGCTGATTCCGGCTCCTTTTCTGCGAATATAGCCAATCCTCATTTTCTCACTTTCCGCAAGGGGCACCGCTTTGTAATCGGCTCCGTTCAGTTCCTCACAGATAATGCCGGAGCAAAGGGTATAGGCATTCAGCCCGACCATCAGGTTCAGAAGAGTAGCCCTGTCATCAGCCTTTATTATTTTCTTATATTCATAAGTGCTCTTCATTTCTTCTGCCAAATAAAAGGAATTGTTTTTTCCCTGATCAAACGCAAGACAGGGATACTCCTCCAGCTGATCCATGGAAATAACAGGTTCTCCTGCGAGGGGATGGCCGCTCCATAAATAAACATACGTATCACATTGGAACAATTCCGTAAATTCCAGGCTGTTTTCCCGCAGCAGCTTACTCATCACCTGTTCATTAAAATCATTCAGATACAGAATTCCTATTTCACTGCGGAAATTTCTAACATTCTCAATCACCTCATGGGTTTTGGTTTCATGGATGGCGAATTCATATTGATCCATTCCCACTTTTTTCACCATCTCCACAAAGGCCTTTACAGCAAATGTATAATGCTGCATGGAAACACTGAATTTTTTCTTGGATTCCTTATCCAGATATTTATCGGTGAGCAGACGGTACTGCTCCGCCACCTGTCTTGCGTAACCTAGGAATTCTTCCCCTTCCGGCGTGATCACAATTCCTCTGTTGGAGCGCAGGAAAATATCCAGCCCGATTTCCTCCTCCAGCTCCTTTATGGTTCCCGACAGGCTGGGCTGGGAAATGAACAGACGTTTAGCCGCCTCATTCATGGAACCACAGTCCGCTGTCATTATCACATATCTTAATTGTTGAAGTGTCATGACTTTTTCCTCCGCCGGTGCTCTGTCCGTCTGTTTTTTCGTATTTTTGCCGGGTATCTTTTCTCGAAGAATAAAATCCGCACTTATTCAAACCAGTCATTGATGAGGGGAATTATATTTATAACCGGTTCTTCATACGGATGGATTTCCCTGATGACCTTTTGAGCTTCTGAAACAAGTCCGACCGGACAGCGTACCTCCAGCTTTACTTCTTCCCCTGTACAAACACTGCCCTTTTCACCCTGAAACGGATTGCTGTCCTCCAGCGGTCTCCAGCAGCCTTTTGTTTCCTGCCAGGAGATCACATGATCATAGCTGCCGATTTTACAGGCTCCCAATGCTGTAAGGGAATCCCGCAATGCAATAATATATTCTGCCGGTGTATAAATTTCCAGTTTTACCTGTGTGATGTTGCTTAAATCCATATCTATTATCAACCTTTCATTGCTTTCGCTAGTATTTCTTCTTTCCAAAGCACCTTCTGCAGCTCCAGCGTCCATTTCTTCGCAGCCCGGTTCGGATGCGGCATACTGATCACAAGAGTTGATTTCCCCTCGCACACTTTATCAGTCCGGAAATACCATAAATCCGGCTCCCGTTCCCGCTCTTTACGTTTTCGTGGATCGTACCATGCACGATCTTCTTCCAAAATATAATCATGCAGGAAATCTGAAACCATTCCCCAGCCTCCTGTCAGTATGATATCCGGCTGATACAGCCTTACCTGCCTTCGTAATAAATCAACATCTTCCAAAGCGATTTTCTTTACTTCACGGTTATTTGCCCTGGCACTTCCGGCATATTTTTTCAGGTTTATGGCAGCAATCTCTTTTATAGAATTATCAAGTAATTCCCGTTCAACCCGCTCCAGATAAATCCCGTCCAAAATCATTCTTGTCCATCGGGCTACATTGTTCCAGGTACGATAATAGGTATCACTGCCCCCATTCCGAAGGAATTCAGCAAGGCTGCCTTCCAGCGCATCTGTTTCTTTCAAAATTACAAGTATGTGCTTTCCTTCAGGCAATTGTGACCATTTTTCATAGCTGACGATGCCGTCCTGATTAAAATATGGATATTCTATATGACATTCCTTCCATCGCTTTTCCCATTCACTCATCAGAATCTGTTCTTCATTTAATATATCAGATACTCCATTTATCAACTCCAAAAATTATCACACCTCATCCCGCAAAAATTATCATAACAACCTTTCTTTTATTATACTGTTCTGCGATACATAATACCATCAGAATAACCTCAAAAAAACCCACAAACATAATGTTTGTGGGTTTCCATTGCATATATGCAAATGATTATCTCTTGGAGAACTGAGGAGCACGACGCGCTGCCTTGAGACCGTATTGAAATTCTTTGATTGCCGTTTTTCCTTGATATTCTAGGCTTTTTTGCCCTTTCGGTTCTCGGTTGTCCTATTCCTTAACCACAAAAATAGGTGTTTTTTCAATCAGAAGCCCCTCTGATGTAGCGCATCATTTACCACCTCAAATAACTCCTCAGGCTTATTGTACTTTACCTTTGCATAGATGTCCATAGTTGTTTTGCTGTTTTCATGCCCTGCAAGGTACTGAACCGTCTTAGGATTCACTCCCGCATAGAGAAGATTGGTAATGTAAGTGTGCCGCAGCTGATGTGGTGTCACATCAAAATCTATCGTGTATTTGATTTTGGGTTGGTTCTTCTGTGTCATGCCCAGCGTTGGAGTAACCGTATATTTGATACTCTCCCCATTTACATACTTATAGTAGTTCCGGGGCTTAGTGGAACGGACAACTACATACTGCCATACCCTCTGAAACTGTGAATATGCAAGCGGCTCTCCTTTGCTGTCAGCGATCACATAATCTGATATAGAATTTTCTTTCGCTTCTCGCAGACAATCTACCAAGCACTTCGGTATCGGAATATCCCTTTTTGCTGCCGGGGTCTTTAGCACCGTAGAAACCACGGGTCTGTTATGCTCTGACCGCCATGCTCTCCGCACGGATATATACGGAGTAGGTGCATCCAGAAACACACAATCCCAGTGCAATCCAAGTGCCTCCTCCCGGCGAAGCCCAGAATACAAGCAAATCATAATGAACAAATAGGGTGGCAGCCCCTTGACTGTATCCAATAACACCTCAACCTGCTGGTCGGTTAATGCGTCTTTCTTCTTCGTTGGCTTTCCGCCCTTTGCAGATATTCCTACACAGGGATTATAAGTGATCAGCTCACTACGCTCTGCCGAGTAAAAAATACATTTAATGAGCATATTTACCGTATTGTATAACCCCTCCGATTTGTTGGTCAGCGGCACAAGCGCCAGACGAATATCATCTGCGGTTACTTCCTCCATATACATATCCCCCAAAGGCTTAATGATATAATTCCTCATGTCAGAGGTATATGCTTTCATCGTAGCTGAAGATACCTTTGCTGATTGCATCAGCAGCCATTTCTCACAATATTCAGCAACCGTCGGATGCTTTCGGCGAAAAACAATCTCCTCGACCTGCTTTTTTGCTGCCTGCTGTTTTTCATATAGTTCTTCACAAGTGGTCGCATACAAGCTGACCTGCTTGCCATCCGCATCCTGAATCCGTGTTCTGTAATATAGGATTCCTTTTCTCATAACAGTTCCGTACTGCGGAACACTTCTATTTTTCTTTGCCATATAGTTTTTCCTTTCTTGATAATGAGCGTTTACAACTTACACTCTCGTTTTATCAGAAAGCATGAATTTAATCAAAGATACGGATTGAGGAAAATGAAGAGCGAGACATCCTTGCCTCGCTCTTAACTAATTATGATGTTTCATTGCTTCTGCACTTTAGGCTCAAACACCATCCCACTGAGCAAATGCACCGCCCATGCTTTTAACCAGCTCATCCGGTCGATTGTATTTGACTTTTGCATAGATGTCCATTGTAATCTTGCTGCTCTCATGGCCTGCCAAGTATTGTACTGTTTTGGGGTCTACCGATGAATGAATCAGGTTCGTGATATATGTATGCCGGAGCTGATGGGGTGTTACCTCAAAGTCCAAGCTGTAAACCACTTTTCCGTTATGAGCAGCCTTTTCTCCCAAGACGGGTGTGACAGTATGCTTTACTCTTTTCCCATCTTCGTATCGGTAATAAACCCTCTCCTTTGTTGTTCTGGTAACTATATACTGCCAGAGCCGCTTGAACTGCGTGTAGGACAGCGGATCGCCATCACGATTTGGAACAACATACTCCGAAGCGGAGTTTGCTTTTGCTTCTCTCAGGCAGTCAGCCAAGCAGATAGGGAGAGGAATATTTCTCTCCGCTGCTTTTGTTTTCAATTCATCAAGAATGACCGGTCGGTTGCTTTCTGTGTGCCATGCCCTTCGTACTGTCAGGTATGGGGTATCCGTATCCAGATATACAGAATCCCATTGCAGGGCGAGGATTTCTTCTCTCCGTAAGCCCGCGTACAGACCAAGCATCACAAATACATACGGCGGAAGCCCTTGAATGGCATCCAATAAGCGGGCTGCCTGCTCATCTGTCAGAGCTTCTTTTTCTTTCTGCGGAACCCCTCCGCCTTTTGAGGTCAGATAGACCGTGGGATTCTTATCAATGATCCGGCTTTCCTTTGCTGCCCGGAAAATAGATTTGTAAAGAACAACCACAGACTTATAAACCGAAGCCGATTTTTTTGAAACAGGAACGAGGGCAAGCTGGATGTCATCCAAAGTCACATCCGCCATCCCCATATCACCCAACTCTTTGATAATGTGCCTTCTAACTTTAGATGTATAGTCAGTCATTGTGGTAGCCCGCACATGAACCGACTGCATCAGCAGCCATTTCTCACAGTATTCTGCTACGGTAGGAGACTTCCGACAAAATGTATCATTGTCGATCTGCTCCAACGCATTCAGTTCCTTATCATATAATTCTTCAGGTGTCCTTGCATAAAGAGCCCTCAATTTTCCATCTGCATCCTGAACTCTTGTCCTGTAATAGTCAAGACCGTTCAGCGTAACTGTACCGTATTGTGGAATCGCTCGTTTTCTATTTGCCAATTCCTCCACCTCCTAAGAATAATCTCCAGCGCTGTACCTTTGTTTTATCAGACCTCTCTGATTCCATCAAGGATACGGATCGGCTCACGATCTTCCGCTTCGAGGCTTACGGTAAGTTGTGCTTCTCTCAACTGGCTTTGCTCTATGCGTACATTTGGCGATATACTCCTGGAGACCTGCCGCAGTAAAATATACACAGCCATTCTGAACATATTGCACATAAGAGATCAAGCCGTTGTTACGGGCGGCATCCAGCGTTGCTATGCTGATTCCTAAGATTTCAGCAGCTTCTTTTCGTGTAATGAGTTTTTCCATAGACCATATTCCCTCCAATCTGTCAAGGTTATCATCTTGCTTTCAAAACCACATGAATACGCTGGCAACCGAAACTGCCAGCGCATGGTATCTGATTTTGAATAGAAAACGGCCACCTAAGAAAGTAATCGCTTCCTATTTTTAATGCAACTCAATTCTCGCCACATTTGCCACGCACCCCTGACGATGGGGACATTCCGGTCTCCGCTGGCGCGGCTGTCATAACTCCGCAGCGTCGTTTTACTCGTGCGCCGCAGGGTTCCCCCCAAGTCTTTAGGAGGCCGTGAGGAAGTATCTTTAAGCCCCCATGCAGTCATCGCGCCCCGAAATGCCGCTTTCGGGTTTCAGGCTTGCGTAGATTGCTCAGAACAGTCTTGTTCATCACCTCCTGGACTGTCATCTTCGCGGCGCGCCTGATTCGCTCGTACATGGGTTATGTACCGGAAATGCCGTCTATTCAGTTGTCAAGCTGCATGAGGGAGATAGACCCTCTCACTTACTTCCCCGTTGGGAGAGCAGTTTAGCAACCGATTTTAGAAAAATTCTTCAAAAATTTTTCTCAGCTTCAACAGTAGAACCCGTTTTCTCTTATTGACCGCCTGATGCGAAATGTGCAATATATTCCCGACTTCCTGTTCTGTCTTTTCTTGATAGAAAAGCAGGAAAATCAGTTCTTGTTCGTCTTCGTTTAATTGAGCCAAACAAAAGCGTATCTGTTCCGCTTCCAGATGTTCCAATGCAAGCTGTTCTACGTTTTTTCCGGGCGCAGCAAACTGCCTGTCCTTTTCCAACAGACGCTCATAGGAATCCTCTCTGCTGGGCAGGAAAGATGCAGTGTCTTTCTGGAACTTTTCCGTTTTCAGATCGTAGGAAAAGTATTCTTCTTTTCGCTCGTAGTGCTGATACACGCGGTAAATCTGTTCGCTTACCGGTACAGCCTGTCCATCTATATAAAGATAATAATTCGCTCTTTCTTCACGATTTTTGCTCACAGCCGTTACCTCCAAGAGTTTGAAAAGTGGATCGTTTTCGAACTCTCGGAAGGCGGCGAACGGCAGCGTGGGAATAAGGGAAAAATAATACGGACACAGGCACAGGAATATCCCATGTCGGTGTCCGTTCTGTTTTGTCGCTTTCTAATTGCTACTAATAGTTCCCATAAAGGCCATAAAAGACTGGCAGGGAAGAAGCGGGAATTTTGGGGTTCTGGCGTAGTTTTACAACCAGGTTTTCTTCGTTAAGAGGACCTGCCAGAAGCGGACAGGTCATTATTTTCCCACATAATCATCTCCTCCTAAGCAAAAAAACAACGCATAGTAGCTATAAAAAAGCCACTCTTCAATCATTTCGCATAATACTTTTACCCCGTAAAATATAATTATGTGAGGTGACGGAGAGTGAACAAAAAAATGCGACATATAGATTTTTCGTTTGGGGCATCCTTACGGAATGCCAGGGAAAAGCGAAACTACAGGAGAGAACAGATTGCGGAACGTGCAGAAATCAGTCCTCGTTTTTTGGCGGCCATAGAAAGCGGCCGGCGAAAGCCTAGCTTGGATGTCCTGATTCGTCTTGTCAATGCCATCGGCGCTTCGTTTGACGAAATCCTTGCGCCGCAGATGATCACAGACAGCGAAATCGTTGATCGGATTAGGCGCTTGGTCCCACAATGCAGTCAGCGAGATCAGGAGCTGTTGCTCGCCCTGATTGATAAAATGCTGGATACAAAAGAGAAGAAAGATAACAAATAATGCGGTCGGGTGTATTGCCCAGCCGCATTATCTGTCCGTTGCTATACGGGCAAACTGTTTTTCCTTTTGAGAGGAATAGTAATCCCTGAGTTTCTCAAAGGCTTCTATACTGATAGTATGTTCCATATGGCAAGCATCGGCCTCCGCTGTCTTAGGATTAACGCCTGCGGTTATTAACTGCTCCATGAAGAATTAATGGCACTCATAGATTTTTTCGGGCACCCCGCAGCCAATATCTGCTAGATGTAGGTATGCTCCTTTGCATACTGATACAAAACTACTTTAAAGAAAAACAATATTGACAGCATTCTTCCATAAACTCCGGATCATGTGTGATAACAATCACGGTTTTTCCGCGGCTGGCAGCGGCTTTCAATGCATCGGATATTCTCCTCATGTTTGCGCCATCCAATCCACTTGTAGGTTCATCCAACAAGAGTATCTCACGCTCCGAAAATATAGCGCAGGCAACGGCAAGTCTCTGTTTCTGTCCCCCTGACAGGGCTGCCGGATGTACATCCCGATACTCGTACAGATTCATGTTCTTTAACAACTGCCTTGCCCTTTCCATTCGCTCCTCTGACAACGGTTGATTCAAGAGCAGCTCTTCTGAAACACTTGCGGTAAAGAACTGTGTTGTCGTGTCATTGCCGCAGTAGTATACTTTTTTTCGCCTTCTAGACAGATGATTTTTACTCCCACAAACGATGATGTCACCGCCGCTCTTCTTAGAGAGACCTGCAAGCACTAAAGCCAGAGTGCTTTTTCCGGCGCCATTTCGCCCGGTGACAGCAGTGATAGAACCTTGGGGGAAAGCTCCTGAAAGATTTGTAAACACCTCTATTTCTCCGCATTTTTTACACAGGTCGTGCATAATCAGCGACCCACGCTCGAAAAGTTTCGGAAGTGGTAGCGGTTCGCGTGTTTGTACACGGTGCATCGTCCGAAGCCCCTTGTTGCGCCGTTCCATTTCCGGCATAGCTGTGAACTCCTTGGGAGTGTATTCGCGTACAATCCTCCCTTTTTCCATATATATAATCCGATCAGCAAGCTCAGAAAGCCATGAGAGACGGTGCTCTGCGATCACTAACGTGTAGCCCTGGGCTTTCAACTTAAAAAGCGTTCCCAATAGTTGCTCGATCCCCCCTAAATCCAAATTCGCAGTTGGTTCATCACAAACGAATACTTTGGGGCGCATGGCATAGACGGAAGCGATTGCCACGCGCTGCTTTTCTCCGCTGGAAAGCACATCCAGAGGTCTTTTTCTTATTAAGGAAAGAGAAAAGGTTTCAATGGATTTATCCGTCCTCTCTTGAATTGCCTCCCGGGAGAAGCCGTGGTTTTCGCATCCAAAGGCCACCTCACCCACAAGTTCTGATGAAAAAAACTGGCTTTTAGGATTCTGGAATACACTTCCGACGATTGTTCCGATTTCCCAGGCTGTCATCCCTGTAATGTCTCTATCATCTATACAAATACTTCCGGAAATGGAGCCTTTGAAATAGGATGGAGCCAGACCGTTCATCAATCTGGTCAGAGTCGTTTTCCCGCAGCCGGACACTCCTGTGAGTACCACACATTCTCCCTGTGCTATGGATAGATTTACGTTCCAAATTTGCTGTTCGCTCCCCTCATATTGAAAGGATACGTTCTTAAATTCGATCAAATTTTCACACCTCCAACGCAAAGAACTGCTGCTGTAACGATTCCCCAAAGCGCAAGGAAACACCAGTCGCGCATATGCATCGTTGTTTCGTAGTAACTCTTTCGCACGCCAGGGCACTCAGCGCCTCTTGCCACAGCGGAAACGGCCAGTTGGTCGGCAATCTGCAAAATACGTAGCAGAAGTGGGACAAGGACATATTCAACACTTGCAAGTGGATGTACTGCAAATTGTCTTACAGATGTAAGGCCCCGGTTTTTCATCGAAAGGCCCACTGCTTTAAGCTCAGCCTTCATGGTGGGGAAAAATCGAAATATGACCATCAGTCCCAATATGACGCCAGTGGGCATGTGGATACTTGACAAGAACGACGACAGTTCTCCAGGAGGCGTCATAAACAAATCCCAAAACAGCATGAGCATTACCATACTGCTCCAGAAAAACAACACAAGGAATTCGGAAATAATGACCGTATGATATCCCCAGAACCGAATCGCGTACAAAAGCAATGACAACAGCAGATAAAAGGCTCCACAGGATGTCATTAATCGGTAGTTTCTCTGGAATCCAACATACACGAAGCAGAATATCACCAAAACGGTGGTAAACAGAATGTTTTTCACCAGAAAAATACCTAGCATGGCGCAGAGCAATGCAAAAAACTTGGTCGGGACAGCAAAGGAGTGCTCACCTCTCATAGAACACCCGCTTTCTTGAAGTGTTTCCCAATCAGCCGACTCCCAAGTATACTGCCTAAAAAGCCACAGATAACAGAGAAAGATACAATAAAGATCAGCCAGCCGGGGGAGGTGTAATATTGTATGTAACTGTCAATATAGCTTTGATCCATGCCGCTTGCGACGGCAAACGCGTAAAAAGTGTCCCAGAAAAACAAAAGCGGAAGAAGATTGCCTCCATTATAAAACAGGCTCACCATCGCCCATGCGAAGGTTAATCTCTTTGCGTTGCGACAGGATCCCCGCTTCCATAGTACCACCTCGCATAGTAGGCCTACCAAAACGAAATAAGTTGCCTGTCAGCAAAAAAAACACGCCCAGAATCGTCAGATACGTCAAAGAAACGAATCTTTTATTTACCCTGCTGACCATCAGCATGTACACCGGGGCAGAGAAAAACATTGATACCCCAGGAGATAAAACGCAGTTGAAAAATTGATTTACCATAGAGACAGTAATAACTACAAAATGAATGCCGATGAGAAGCACCGTCAATAATACTGTTGTAATCACATCCTTGACTGTCCATTTGTTGTTTGTTTTCATATGATTTTCCTTTCTTCATTATGAATGAGAGGACAAGGCGCGCCAGGAATGACGGTCACCCCGTTCCCTTTACGTTAATACTGGAATTCTTCCGTCAGTTTTGCTTTCTCCACCAAATTGTTATAGGTTGGAGAAGCTTTAAGCAGTTCAAGATGAGTACCGGACGCCTCCACTCTCCCGCAGTCAATCACCACGATTCTATCTGCATTTTCAACGGATTTGAGACGGTGGGAAATAATGATAACGGTCTTATCCAGAATGAGGCGGTTCAAACTGTCCTGGATCTTTTTTTCGTTTTCCACATCCAAAGAGGCTGCAATCTCATCCAGAATGATAATAGGTGAATCTTTCAAAAAGGCTCTGGCGATGGATAACCGTTGACGTTCTCCTCCAGAGAGTGTTGCTCCATTTTCTCCAATCATCGTTTTATACCCATCCGGAAGCCTCCGGATAAATTCTTCGCAGTTGGCCAATCGTGCTGCCTGAACGACTTCCTCATCTGTGGCCGTCTTTTTCCCAATACGGATATTTTCCAGAACAGATGCATTAAACAGCGTTACATCCTGGAACACGATGGCTATCTTTTCAAACAAGGATTTTGTAGAGATTTCTTTGATATCCAGCCCGCCGATTCGAATGCTTCCGCCGTCATAATCATAAAGTCTTGACATCAGACGCAAGATACTGGTTTTTCCACAACCGGATACCCCTACTAAGGCAGTCACCTCGTTTTGCTTCGCGGTGAAACTGATGTTCTTGAGCACTTCCGTATCCTTATCGTAAGAAAAAGACACCTGATCAAATTCAATATCATAACTTGAGATTGTCTGATCCTTGCCCTGCTGTATCTTTGTCTCCCGCACCTCCCGGATACGTTTGACCATGGAATCCAGATAATACAGCTCTGCCACATTCATGCTGACCGCTTCTACGCTTTCCCGCACCTTAATGGAGGCCAGTACATATCCTAAAAAGTACAGGATATTGATCTCTCCTGTATGCAGCATTTGGACGCCTATCAGGATCACAAGCACAAAGGCAAATTGCAGAATGACATTCGAGCACAACATAGGAATACCCGCTGAAATCTCTGCACGAAGATGGATTTTCTCACTTTCTTCCATCTTTTGATAAAGAGTCTGCCGGATCTTCTGAGTCAAGCCAAAGCTCTTGATTTCCTGCTGATTTTCAATGGCCTCCTGAAAGCTCTCAGAGTTGTCCCGGAGCTTTTGATAATGTTTGAATGACTCCCGAATCTGAAGGTTTTTCGACAATAAAAGAAGCCCGAATCCAAGCAGAATTGGCAGAATGATAGCAAGCCCCAATTTAACATTGCCAAGGAGCAGCAGAACCGAAAGCAACGGAAAAAAGAACAGGAATCCCACTGCCTTTGCCATAGCGTGGCTCATAGCATGCTCAATAGCTGCCACATCCGCCATGATGGTTTGCGCCAGATCCGAAAGGTCATGCCTGGAAAAGTAGGATAAGGGCAACTTGGTCAGAATATCTGCAATCTCCGTGCGAAGATTCGCGCTCTCCTGATAAGTGGTGTTATACAGCGCATCATATTCAATTCGGAGCAGAATCCACATCACAGCCAGAACCAGGATAGATCCCCACAAATACAGCCCTGTTTCCTTGACATTGTTCAACAGCAACTCATCCACCAAGAGAAGCAGCAGCATTGCAGGGAAAAAGTTGATCACATAGACGAAGAAGGAGGCCGCGCTGGCCTTTTGCAAATCTTTGGCCCCCTTGTCGGTCAGGGCAAAATGCGTTTTAAACAGTTCTCTCATCTTACAACCCTCCATTCATTTGCCTGTTCATAGAGCGTTTGATATTCTCTGTACTTGGTATCGGTCGCCATCAACGCTGCGTCCGTTCCTCGCTCTGCTATTTTCCCGTCCTCCAAAACCAGAATTTCATCCACATTTCGAATGCTGGACAGCCGGTGTGCAATCATAATGACAGTCTTTCCCTTCATTAAGTGAGCAAACGCCTTTTGCAGCTCATGCTCATTCTCCGGATCGATTGCCGCGCTGGCCTCGTCAAGGATCACGATTTTCGCATTCTTTAGCATTGCCCGTGCGATTGCAATCCGCTGCTTCTCACCGCCCGACAGGTATACGCCTTTGGAGCCAATCACCGTATTTTCCCGATCCTTAAACTTATCCAGAATGCTGTCGCAACCTGCCTGATGCAGCGCTTCCATGACCTCCGCTCTTTGAGCGTCTGGGTTCGCCAGACGGACATTCTCGTAAATACTGATGTGAAACAAACGGACATTCTGGAACACAAAGGCGATATTGCGGATTAAGGCGTCCTCTGTATAGGCTTCAATGGGCTCTCCCCCAATCTTGACCGCTCCTCCATCCACTTTGTAAAAACCAGAAATCAATTTGGCAATCGTGGACTTTCCTCCTCCAGAAGATCCCACCAGAGCATAGCTCCTGCCTTCTTTCAGAGTGAAGCTAACATCCTCCAGCACCATCTGGTCTGTATACCCAAAGCATACCCGTTCAAATTCAATGTCATAGTTTTTGAATGTGCTCTTGTTCCCAAATGTAAGCCGATCCTTTTGCATATCTGAAAACACCTGCTCCAGTTTTTCAACCGCCGAAGTTCCCATGAATGCATACATACCTACATACATCACTTTCATAAAGGCGGTAAACATTACTCCACCAAGGAATAACGTCATAATGAGTTCCACCGCCAACACGGCAGGGTCTTGCATCCGATTCAGCGTTAAGGCTGCCACTGAAACGAGTACGGCAATAAAGCCGAATAGAATCAGCTGGAATAACACATATGGTCTGCGGCAGCTCATGGAATAGTTCAAGGCATGCCGTGCATAATCCGCGATTGCCCGATGCAGCGTCTTGAAAGATGTAGCGTCTATGCCAAAAATCTTGAGCACCTGTATCCCGCGTATGTACTCCACGGTCTCGCTGCTCATTGTCTCCAGCGCCTTTTGGTAGACTTCCATAAACTTCTTTTCCCCGGTCATCAGGACAAGGAGCACGCCACTCAGTAGGAACAGAACCAATAGAACAATGCCTACCCGCAGACTGATCAAAAACCCCACCACAAGCGCCAAAAACGGTGTCAGAATTGCTCCAGCATTGTCAGGAATCAGATGGGCTACAATAGAATGCGTTTGGGCCGCGTTGTCATCAATGAGTTTACGTGTCTTTCCCGATGAGTTCAGATCAAAGTAGCGGAAGCTGGCATTGGTCAGGCCGTCAATCCCACGCTTGCGCAAGTTGGTCTCCAGCCGGAAGCCCAACATATGCGTCAAAAGCACGGCTGCAAAATACAAGAGCGAACCGCCAATCAACAGCCCCGCAACCAGAAACGCATTATATTGAGCATGCCCCATATCTCCGTCTACCACCAATCGTTTCAAAAACTCATAGAGGTAGTAATAAGCGCCTACATTGAGCAATGTGGACACCACCGTCAGGCCGATTGCAATATAGGCCAAAGGTCGCTGCTTGGGCACATAATAGAGCAGTTTTTTGTATACTGCAAACATAGACAAAACTCCTTTCATACCGTGTGATCAGATTTGATTAAAAGCAAGTTAGCACGAGCTAACCCTTGCGCGTTATTATATTTCTTCGCAACGTCCAAAGAGGAACTTATGTTTTTAAAATTATTTCTTGCACTTCAGGATAAATTCTTAATTCTCTTTCGCAACAGGTTTTCCCTCATCTTATTCCCATGATCAAACAGGGATTTCAAACAGACGAAATAAACACCATGCTAATCAATAAAAGAAATTCTAGACGCTGATTCATTGATTTCATCTATATTCTCATTGATAGTCTGAGTCGATGCAGGAACACATAACTGACTTTTCAATTCAGGTTTGTAATTTGCATTTTGATCAGGATGTATGCTCCAAGGTGTAATAGTTCCTGTGAGTGCCAAAAGTTTTTCTAAGCTTGTTTCAATTGAAAAGTTGTTGGATTGCATCCAAGCATCATCAAGTAAAGTTTGAATGTAACGATCCCCTCCATCAGAAATAATGCACACGACACAATCGTGCGGAGAAAGCTGTTTAGTGATTGTTAATGCGACCAAAGCGCAAGCTCCGCCGGACGGCCACATCAAAACACCTTCATTTCTGGCAAAGCATCTTGCTGCTACAAAAGCCGCCTCATCAGTGACCTTATACACAGAATCGATATTCTCGACTGCAACATTGCACGGTGTCCATGCCAGTCCAATACCAGGAATCAGATATGAGTGTGACTCACCGCCAAAAATAGAGGACCCAACAGCATCAACACCGATCACTTTTACGTCCGGCCTATATGTTTTCGTGTATCGTGAAATCCCACCCAGTTGTCCGCCAGTGCTTACTGCGGCCACAATAGCTGCGACATTATCTGGGCAATCAGCAAAGATTTCACGTGCTGTTCCTTGGTAATGCGCAGTGCTGTTTAACAGGTTGAAGCACTGATCTGGACGAAATGCATCAGGGATTTCACTGGCCAATTTATTCGCAAGAGAAATCCTTGTTTTGTGATAACTGCCGGAATCATCTTGTTCTGTTACAACAATAACCTCTGCGCCAAAGCATTTCAGGAGAGCTAAGTTAGTCGCAGTGGTTTTAGGATCGACCAGAATAATAACTCGATACCCCTTAGCAGCTCCTATCATCGCCAAGGATATTCCGAAGTTTCCACTTGAGGATTCTATAATGGTTCCCCCGGGTTTTAATAATCCTCGTTTTTCAGCTTCTGTCACAATGAACAACGCCGGCCTGTCTTTTATGCTTCCTCCCGGATTACCACGCTCATATTTAAACAGAAGTCGTCCTTCCGTAGAAGCGGTAGTGTTTCTAAGTTCAATCAGCGGAGTATTTCCTATTGTTTCCAGCAAATGCATTCTATCACCACCTTATTTATTATTTGCTCTTTTAGGCTGTACATCGAAAACTACCCATTTATACCAGCCTGCTAAATTATGATACCTCTGCTATGTGTAGTTCGCTGCTCAACAGGCAGTGTGTAAACTCGTTTTCCGACTGAGCGGCTAACCTGTCTGTCGAAACCATATCTACAAAAACCCCATTGTTCATAATTGCAACTCTTTCACAGGAATGACGGATGACTCTTGCGTCATGGGAAATCATAATATATGCAAAGCCAATGGATTTTTGGAGATTTAACAGGAGATCCAAAATCTGCTTTTGCAGTATCATATCCAGTGCCGATACGGCTTCATCGCAAATTAGAAGCTCAGGCTCCACAATAAGGGCACGGGCGATAGCAATCCTTTGGCACTGCCCCGTGCTGAGTTGGGGAGGACGACGGTGCAGGGCATCTCCATCAATCCCTACACTCTTTAAATAAAATCGAGCTTTTTCTGTGCGTTCCTTCGTCGTTCCTATTTTCAGGTATTTCAAAGGTTCCTGCACAAGCTCCAGTGCAGAGCGACGAGGATTAAGGCTGGCTCTTGCGTCCTGAAAAACGATTTGTAATGATTTGCAAATGTGTTGTCTCTTCCTTCCTCGCAGCATGGAAATATCCTGGCCGTTATACATAATCTTTCCCTGATCAGGCAATTCCAGTCCGGTGACGCACCTTGCTAATGTCGATTTCCCACAACCGCTAAATCCCAATATTCCAATAGTTTCCCCTTTATGCACAAGCAAGTCTACTTGGTTTAAGACGTTTTTGCACTTATTTCCTTTTTGAAATGCTTTTTTGATGCACTCAATCTTCAACAGCGGCTCTTTGCATTTTGAGCATGGCAGCGAAAAAGCGGGTAAGTTTCGCGCCTCAATCAGTTGTTTTGTATAATGTTCCTTTGGGTGTAAAAGAACATCCTGTACTGCCCCTTGTTCCACAATTTTCCCTTCATTTAAAACAATTACGCGGTCACAGATTTCATGAACGACACCAATATCATGGGTAATTAAAACAATAGATAATCCCAGCTTTTTTTGTGTGTCCCGAAGTAACTGCAGCACTTCTTTTTGACTTACTGTATCTAGCGCAGAAGTAGGCTCATCGGCAATAAGAACTTCCGGCTCAAGGCTGAGTATCATCGCAATATAAACCCTCTGGCACATCCCGCCGCTTAGCTCAAAAGGATAAGCATTCAGTACCCGCTCAGGATCATCAAAGTTCAGTAACCGGAGCATATCATAACAAACTTTCTCCATAGCTTCTTTTGATGGAAATGGCTTGTTTCTTAGAGTCTCCTCAAAATGCACACGTATTGTTTTCACGGGATTAAGTGCAAGCTGTGCGTCCTGATAAATCATCCCAATACGCATTCCACGTATTGTTTTCCAATTGATATCATTGTCAGAAATATCCACATAATCACCGTTCCCGAAACGGACAGTACCACTATCAATTTTTGCCGATGGCGGCAATACGCCTATGAGCGATTTCCCACAAGTGGATTTCCCCGAACCACTTTCTCCGAGCAGAGCAAGAATCTTTCCTTTTTCCAATACAAAAGAAATTCCGTCCAGCACGGGAAGTCGTTTTTTGTTTTGCACATAGCTAACCTTGAGTTGCTCGACAGATAGTGCGGCTTTCAAATAATTATCCATAGCGACCTCCTAATTCAAAATATCAATATGTTCATACGGGTCCAGCATATCCCGCAAACCTTCTCCAATCAAATTAAGCGAAAGGACCGTAAGAACAATGAACAAAGCAGGACCCAATAAAATGTGCGGAGCCTGAAAGAAATGTGCCCGGGCGTCAGACAGCATGCTTCCCCATTCCGGGGTTGGCGGTAACGCTCCCATGCCTAAGAATGAAAGGGCCGAAACAGAGAGTATCAGTGTGCCCAATTCAAACGTGGCCAGTACCAATAGAGAACCAATCATCTTGGGGAGCAGCTCAAAAACTCCCATCCGCCACCCAGACGCTCCCAGCACACGAGCAGCCTGTATAGACGGGTCATTCTTTACCTGAAGAACGATGCTTCTTGCCAGTCTCGCAAACGGAACCCACCAGACTGCGACTACTGCAATAAGTAAATTGGCCAACCCAGTGCCCCACAGCGCGGCAAACACCATAGCAAACACCATGAAGGGAAACGCCATCAGGACATCTATAACCCGCATTATGATCGTATCCAAAAGGCCGCGACTTCTCATGCCGGTGATAATACCAAAGAACGTGCCTATAAACAACGCCATTACAAGGGCAAGAAAGCACGCAGTGAGGGTAGTCCTGCCGCCATACAGCGTTCGGCAGAAAATATCACGCCCATAGCGATCCGTTCCAAAGGGATGTGAAAAGCTAAATTCCTGCAATCGTTCCGCAATTGCTTCATCGGGCGCATAGCTGGTAAAAAGAGGGGCAGCGATAACAAGCAGGATAATAACCAGTAATAGTATTGAGCCAAGTAAAACAGTGCTTGGAATTTTTCTGTTTCCCATACAAAGTCACCTCCTATTGCTGTGCAGTAGGGCGGGAAATTCCGCCTCTGCGCACCATCGGGTTGCTAAGTATATAGGTGATTTCTACAGTCAGGTTGATCAAAATGACTGTAGCAACCGTCAACACAGTATATCCTTGAACAGCAGGGTAATCATGTACCAATATGCTGTTGATTGCGTAATTTCCAATTCCCGGCCAATTAAAAATAGCTTCAATCACAACGGAGCCGCCTATCATATGTGCAAAGGACAGGGCTACGGTTGTAATGGCAGGGAGCAGTGCGTTCTGAAACGCTCCCTGAAGAACCATCTTGGAGGTAAGTCCTCGTGAAAGTGCCGAGGAAACATATAACTGACCCAACTCAGTCAGCATTGCTGCACGAACCATGCGGATACATCTGGGCGCTCCAATTATCCCTAGTGTAATTGCAGGCAGCCACAATCTGCCCCACTCCATTTGGCTGCTAATTTCATACCAATGAAGCCGAACAGCAAATAAAAACAGAAACAACAACGACAACACGAAAGCAGGAAGCGAAGCAAGGATAACACAAAACAGACGGATTGCGCGATCCTGTAATTTGCCGGCATGGACTGCCGAATAGATACCAAACAGCACACCCAATATCGTTTCGATAAATAATGCCGCCAGAGCGAGAGTGAATGTTGCGGGCACTCTACTCCATAGTTCCTGAGTGATGGGTCTGCCGCTACGAATAGAAGTCCCCATGTCCAGGGTTATGATCTTTTTGAACCAGTTTGCATACTGAACAGGAATACTGTCATTTAATCCATGCGCTTCCCGTAAAGATTCTCTACGTTCTTCAAGCAGTTCCGTGTTTACGCCAATATCGCCCGGCCCCTCTCCAAGTACCAGGTTGATCGGGTCGCCCGGAGCAAGTCTAACTAATAAAAAAATAACAACTGAGGACAGGAGCAGAGCAAGAAGAGCACTGCCAATCCTTTTCAGAACCATATTTCTGATCATCATGTCACCTCACTTAAAAAATGGCAGCAGGAGTCCAGTTCCGTATCTCCTGCTGCCGTTTTCGATATTATTTAATCCTAAGATTGGCATTCACCACATTTTCAAACTGACGGAAATGCGGGACAAATCCCTCAAGTGAGGTGCTAACAGCAGTGATTTGCGGCCTTGGTGCAATATAGAGCGCAGGGGATTGCTCTGCTACGTAAAGAGAAATCTCCTCACCGATTTTTATGCGTTCTTCCGTGGTTGCCGCTTGCGCCAGACTCTCTAGCATTCCTGCCAATTTTTTATCCTGGAATCGTCCGTAATTGGCTGCGCCGTCGGCAGCGTATTGGGCGTTCAGAAGCGCCGACACATTTCCGAACGTCCCCCATGCTTCGACAGATGCATCCCAATCACCCGTTTCACGCGCTGTGGTGATTAACGAATAATCTCCGTGTTGCACAGAAACATTAACACCGATTTTCTTCCACTGCATCTGAATGGTTTCGCCGAGTGCCTGATCGTTTCGGAAAGTACGAAGCAGGATGGTAAGCTGCTGTCCATCTTTGTAGCGGAAGCCATCCTCGTCCAGAATCCAGCCAGCATCATCCAATAGCTGCGCGGACTTCTCCACGTTGCAGGAATCGTAATACGCATTTTTTACTTTTTCATATGTGGGATTGGAACCAAGCCATGTAGTAACCGGCTCGCTTAATCCTTCCATACCCAGAGCAATCAGCTCCTCACGATCTAAAGCCCAACCTAAAGCCTGACGCACACGATAATCATTCAGTGCCTCTTTTTCACAGTTGAGATAAATTGTCTGGGTCTGCGCACCCGGAACCAGTACAATCTTCGCCTCTTCACTGTTATCAAACTGACTATAAGCCGACTGAGGAATATCCATTACCACATGGTATCGTCCACTCAGTGCAGCGATGACACGGGCGTCCGCATCACCAATCTGTTCATGTACGACCCTCTGGATCTCAGGTTTTGTACCCCAATAGTTTTCATTCTTTTCAAAAACCATGCACTGTGCAGGCTTAAACTCTACAATTCGGTACATACCGGTATAGTCTGCTGTCTCGATGCTCTCATAAGTATATTTTTCTGCGGTATTATGAATGAGCAACTGTGGGGATGACAAATTCAAAGTAATATCCACATTAGGAGTTTCTGTCACGGCCTGTATGGTCTCGGAATCTACCGCAGTAAAATCAATCCCTTGTAAGAAGGGGTTGGCTTTTGGATCAAGCGCCTTTGATCGCATCAAGGAAGCGATTACGGCTTCTGCATCGGCCGGGTCGCCGCTCCAGAACGTGGCATTGGGATGCAGTTTGATCTCCCATGTATATTCATCAAGTTGTGAAACATCTTTGGCAAAATAGGGTTGAATCACACCGTTTGCATCCGCTTTGAATAGAATTTCTCCAGCGCCCATATTCAGCAGATAATCCGCCGCAGGATATACGGTAGGATCTACGCCAATGGCAATTTCATTTCCCGCAACTACCAGTTCAGATGCAGAAATAGTAGCATTACTTTCAGTTAGAGCATTGCTGCTCTCATCGGTCGGTTTTGCACCGCAGCCAGCAAGCATTGAAACTGCCAGCAAGCAGCAAATCATAAGGATCGATTTTTGTCTATTTTTCGTACCAGTCATTTTTTGCCTCCTCCGTATCTATTGTTTTTGTTTTTCTGTTTCATCTTTTGGGGTGCCGAAATTCTTATACAACATAAATCCAATCATTGCCGTTCCTACCAGAACGCCATACAAGTACCACGGCGCATTCTCTAGAGTGTATTTTTTTGCCATATCAAAGGACGCGCCGCCAATAATCGTTCCAAAACCTTTGCCAATCGCAAAAGCTGTAGAATTCACCCCTAAATACATTCCCAACGCTCGTGTATCTGCCATTGATACAGCGATATTCTGCTGGTTCGGCCTCGCCAGTATCATGCCCACTGCGTAGCAGGCCACAATTGCCATAAACGACTTTACATCGGCGGCGAACGGGGTAGCAATCAATGCCGCTGTGATGATTCCGGTTCCGATTACTACCGCTGCCCGAGACGAGAATCGTTTGGAAGCAAGTGCTACCAGAGGATACTGTAATACTGCCATGACAACGGCATACACCGTATACATAATACCCACACCATCAGCTGAGCCGTAAATTTCCTGGACTCTTAGGGGGTATGTAATATCAATCTGGGACGCTCCCAGCCAAAACACCATCATCAAAAGGACGAATATTTGATATGGTCTGTCTTTTGCAATTCTTTTGACAGCAGGCATAACCGCATACGACTTTGCCTGCCGCATAATCGGTGGCATGGCAACACGTGATAATACGAAATTAATCATAAAGCAACTCGCTGCGCCAAAGCAGACAACTTTAAAATCCAGTCGAAGCAGGGCTACTCCCAAAAGGGGGCCGATTGCGCTTGCTATCCCCGTAATTGTGTTATTCAGCGAATAATATTTAGGACGATTGTCATTTGTTGTGAGCATTGCAATCGCAGACTGATATGGCATTTCAAAAAGAACTCCGCCTAGGCCGATCAATATCATGGCAGCAATCAGCATCCCATAGGCACTTGAAAATGCCAGGGTCAGAAATCCAAGAACTCTTAGAAATACGCCCACGCTGATAAGTGTTTTGACCTGAAACCGATCTGCCAAGGCACCACCGATCATCGCAAGACCCTGCTGCGAAAACTGCCGTATTGCAAGCGCTACTGAGACGGCAGTCGCAGTAAGGCCAACGTTGTTGACATAATGCCCGATAACCAGCGGCATAATCATATCAAATCCAACCACCATGAAAAACGTAAAAAATAAAAGTATGAGCAAGCCGCGGCGTTGATTGATCTGCGTTTCCACGCTTCCTAACACCTCCTTACTGCCTTAGATTGCTTTTGCTATTACTTGAAGCCTCCGCCCACTTAGTTCATATCCAAATTGAAATGGACGGATATCAGTAAATGAACTGATATGAGGTTCCGGTTTATCGAACAACTCAACAACCTCAAAGCCATTTGCTGATAACAACCCTGCTATTTCCTGCGGGAAGAAAAGACGATGCTCCAAGTGCTCAATAATCGCCTCACGAGTTCCAATTTTCCAATTATAGTCACGTTTTAAAATCTGTTTTGCTAAATCAATGTAAAAGCGTGTTTTTACAATTGCTGGTTTACCATCGAATATCGCTTCCTCCAAAAGCTCGTCCGTCAACCATCTCTGTCCCTCCTTTGTTAAGAAAAAAGCTGCATTCCTCATATCAAGATACAAAATGCCGCCATCTTTAAGATGCTTTCGGAAATTCGTCAGAGTAGAACCAGCATCTTCGTTGGTGTAGTTATACAGGAAGGTGCTCCCAACGCAAACCAGAGCATCAAATGTCTGGTTTAGGTCAAACATTGCCTGTTGCCCAATATAAAAATTGGCGTTTGGATAGTGCTTTTGTGACCAGGCAACCATATCTTCCGAAGCATCTATGCCTACAGCATCGTATCCTTTTTCTCTTAGAAAAGCTACTTCTCTCCCCAAACCCGATCCAACATCCAATACCTTTTTTCCTGTTTCGTATTTTTGGAGTATCGCGTGTATAAAACGCGCCATTTCAAAAGACTTATCGTTTTCAAACACAGCATACAGTTCCGGATTGGAGTGCAGCAAGTTGTCGGTATTTGTTTTTAAACGAATCAATTCTAGTCACCTTATCCTTTGTAGCAAAAAACACGGGTCGCGTTTGCACTGAATTGCGAAAAAGGAAACGATTCCGCTAAGAGAGAGGTGATTCCGTTGCCCACAAACCTCGCAGCAACAGCACTGCCAGTTTGCGCATAAACAGTCAGCGGAATATTGCGCTCCAGTACCCGTTCTACGACTCGATCAAAGGTTCCGTTGCTTAGGGTCATTCCTGTACAGATTACCCCGTCTGCAGAATCCAATACTTTTTCCATATCCTTTTCTACGGGGTCGCCCCATTGTGTTCTTTCCATTTGCAAATCGCAGGGAAGGCAGGTTCCTCCGCGCTTTCGTATTGCAGCTATAAGCGGGTTTACAACCCCAATCAACGCAATCCTCATGCCCTGTTCTATGTTGGCAATATCAGCAATCAGGTTGTCACGAAAATCCGCTTTCTCGGCCGGGGTTCCCCCCGGTAGTTCCACAGCATCGCTGCATTGCCTTTCGTGAGGATATACTGTGCCAAGATAAGCGTCCATTGCTGCAATTCTAACCGGCAAACGCGGGTCAATCACGCAGCTTTTGAGAGACTTGCCTGAAAACTCTCTTCCTGCTTCAATGCCTAATTGCTCCGGCACATGAGAGCATGCTCCAAAGTATGTCCCGACTCTCAGTAATAGATAATAGTTGTGGTATTTATTAATGGAGTTTGGAAATTGCGTTGTCTGATAAATATAAGACGCTCCTGTTACGAAAAAATCAGAAACAGAGGGATCCATATCTCCATTCACGATAGCACCCCATAATTCATTAACATTTTTATATTGCTTCATGTACTCGCTCCGTTTCCTCAAACTCAATTTCCAACCTTCTCAATGCAGTTTCAGCGAACATGCGAGCGCCGTACCCATCGCAATCTCGCGTTATAACGTGTCCCAAATAGCAGGCATTGTCGATTGGTTTTTCAATGGATTTACCCACACAGTCCTCGATTCTATACCGTATGATATTTGAATCTTCCCTTAACGTGTCAGCGCCCTTAATCTGCCTTATCTTGCCGCCGCAATCCGGAACAATAAACATAATCGCAGCACTGCTCACGTTGGTATCAGATACAGTAACGGACGGTTGCTGTCCTAAAGCAAGGGATACAAAGGCTTTAAGCATATTTACGCCGGTCACATATTCAATGAGTTCCACGATATAGTTTCCTGCTGTACGAGGGTTGATTTCCACCACTTTGGGACCATCCTTCGTGAGTTTTATCTCTGTGTGAGCGATTCCGTGGTCATATCCTGTTGCCAGCAATACATTGCGCACATAATCGCCTATCTCCTCTTTCACGTCCTCATCCAGTTTTGCCGGGAACATATGTCCGTTTTCTATAAAGTACGGACTGCCAGTCACAGACTTGTCCGTAATACCTACAACGGTAATCTCACCGTTATTTGAAACCGTCTCCACACTGACTTCTTCTCCGCATATATATTCTTCAATCAAAAATGCTCGCTCTCTTTCTTGATCACGGAAATTAAGCGGGAAATTCTCCAAATCACGATATGCCTGTTGCAGATCATTTGAAGTCTGAATAAGTTTAACAAATGCGCTTGAGGCTAAATCCACAGGTTTAAGAACAAGAGGATAACCTATTTCTTGCGCTGCCTTTTCAACTTCCTCCCAATTATAAGCAAGCATGTACTTTGGATTGGACAATCCAGCACGATCTACAGCCTGCCGCATTAAATGTTTCTGTCGTGCGGTCTTAACGTTGGCTGAAAACGGACACGGTACATTGTAAGCCTTTGCAACTTCACAAACCGTTTCGATGTAATAATCACACACCGTTATCACACCATCGAACCGCACGTGCCTAACCGATTCGATCAGCTGTTGCAGATCGTTCGTTTCTGTTTCGACAACATCGTCAGCATAACGGAAAACAGCGTGCTTTTCCGAGCTCATCGGATTTTGATAATGTGATGCCTTCCGGGTTACAAAAGTATAGCTATGTCCGAGTTCCCTCAATAAAGGTGGTAAGAGGTTTCCGCTTGCTCCGACCCAGCTTTCAATCATAAGCAAATGTGCCATTGCTATTCCTCCATTTCTTTTAATAGAGAGCATCATAGTCAATGTGGTTATGACGCTCCTATTGACATATTGTAGTTCTTGCCATATAATTTGTCCAACGAATAGTTTTTACAAACTTAATCGGAATTATTGATAGCGTGGAGGAGTACATGAATATAGATTACCTGAGAACATTTCTAACACTTGCGGAGAATGGAAGCTTCTCCGAAACGGCGAAAGAGCACATTGTAGTCCAGTCCACGGTCAGCAGCCGAATACAGGAACTGGAAAAAGAGTTGGGGCAGAGTCTTTTTATTCGTAGCTACAACCACGCCGAACTTACTTTAGCAGGGCAGGCCTTTCTGGAATATGCAAAAAACATAGTGGAATTAGAGAACAGAGCAATTGATAGAATTGGCTTGGTTGGTCAGTTTTCTGAGCGATTGACAATCGGAACGGTTTATGCTTTCCACAAGTGTTATCTGGTGCAAGGAACCAGACGTTTTTTGGAAAAGCATAGTGACATTTCTGTTCGCATAGAGTTCGGGCATTCAAGACATATTATTTCTGCTATGCACCAAGGAAAGATTGATATAGGCTATTCACATCACCCGTTTAGGCATACCGGTTTCCAGTGTGATCTTGTGTGTGAAGATGAAATCATACTTGTTACCAGTAAACAACCTACTGATCTAAATGAATGCATAACACTGAAAGACATGGAAACGCTGCGCATCTACAATTCAAATTTCCTATATGCGGATACACATAACAGGATTTTTTCAAGATACAAGGCATTTCAGCTCGATATAGATATAGGGGAAAATATCGTTCCATACTTATTGAATGATGACGGCTATGCCTTTGTGCCGCGAAAGATGGTGGAGCAGGAATTGTCCAACGAATCATTGTTTGAGGTTACAATTTTGAATGAAGAGATACCTTCAATGAAGAACTACGTAATTTATAAACCTACTTCCCCAAAACGAAAACTGATACAGCAATGGCTGAACGAAGTTGTTTCGGATTAAAAGGGTTGTTGGCCGTAATGATAAACAGGGAGAGATAGCTCTTTGAGCCGTCTCTCCCTTGTGTTATTGCCATTCTAAGCTTGTTGAGAATAGAGGAGCCAAATTCTATGGAACTGACTTCCTCTCCAACCCATAGCTTATCGGCAGAATCCACGCCAGTGTAACGGAATTTCTCTTGTGGAGACTTACATAAAAGGAGGATGGAGCTATAAATAGTCTTATCCTCAAACAACTGTGCATCCCCAAAATCATCAAGGCTTACCAAGTATCGGCCTTTTGCAATTAAGCTTCGCAGATGTTCTCCTGCACCAACTTTGAAAAATTTGTTTGGGACAATATAACAAATGTAGCCTGCATCCTTTGTTTTTCTGATAGCCTGCTCAACAAAAATAAAGTACTTATCAAATTGCTTGTAGTACTTGTCCCGAATTCGGGGTAAATCTGGCAAGCAATGCCGGTGTTAATACACTCGGCCCGCAGAGGGAAAAATCCTGCCGTGATTTTCCCCTCCGCTTTGCTTGCCTGGGGCAGCGCCCCCAAACCCCCTTGAACGCAGAATTTCATTCTGCGGCTGGG
>ENA-OPVH01000386-OPVH01000386.1-human-gut-metagenome-genome-assembly--contig:-NODE-386-length-31184-cov-4.007389_pt1 | contig 31184 bp, 31 predicted proteins | sample MGYA00241494_ERZ501980 | MGnify/ENA primary metagenome ERZ501980 (study PRJEB25962, sample SAMEA1964914) | human gut metagenome | biome: human gut; feature: human-associated habitat; material: faeces... | reverse complement strand
GCATAGCTAAAGCTTTTTGGAACCACCGGCATTGCCGGTGGTTTTCTTTATACAAGAAAAGCAGCGCTGAAGTGTGAAATGTATCACTTCAGCGCTGTTTTACGGAGTATTGCCAAACGCAAAATCTGCGCCGCAGTAAACAAAGAATGGGAATTTCTGACACATACGGAACTAACTGAAAAATATACCGATCTTCCGAAAAAAATCAGTAGACTTTGCGCCTGTTCTGTGGTAGTTGTTTGTGCTACCAAAACGAAGGAGGCGCAGACATGGCAAAGAAACGGGCAAATGGCGAGGGCAACATCCGCAAGCGCAAGGATGGACGCTGGGAAGGACGATACACAGCCGGATATGACGAAAAGACCGGCAAGCGGCTGATTAAGAACGTCCTCGGCAAGACGCAGGCAGAGGTAAAAGAGAAGCTGGCAAAGGCGGTCGCGGAAGCGGAAAGCGTCGATGTGCGGAGAGCGGACGAATACACGCTCGGCACATGGCTGCAAACATGGTATGAACTCTACGCAAAACCACACCTGCGGTTCCCAACGGCCGAGTATTGCCGGCGCGGCATCGAACTGCACATTAAATCCCAAAGCACGAAATGAAGATTTTTCCGCCGGAACAGATCAAATCCTATCCTCAATATGTTCGGTGACCGCATCGGCAAACTGCTTTTGAAGCAGGCGGTCGAGCAAAACGTCTGCAATCACTTCCTCGCATCAGGCACGGATATCGACGCGGCAACATACCAGAAAATGCGCGGTATGAGCTATCAGGAGGTACTGCGAACGAGCGGTCAGATCTCGTTCCCAGAGGTGCTTCGTCAGCAGAAACGGCTCTGAGTTTATAGAGAAAAGCAGCTTGCAGGTCTAAAAACTTGCACGCTGCCTTCTAAAAAGTCTGCACTTTACTGCACCCGAGATTCAGCCAGAATCAGGTCGGTGATGACCGAGCAGAATCAGATTTTTATGCGCTGAAAAAGAGAGTATATTCACGAAAATTCTGTAGTACAAGGTATCAAAGATGCGTCTTGTATCCGATGTACCGTATCGCACAGAAGCCGAATATCTTCCATGCTGTGAGACGCGAGAATTACTGTAACTCCTGCCTCTTTTTGCTTCTGTAAAAGCTCTCGCACGTCCTTCACTCCCTGCGTATCCAGCCCATTCATTGGCTCGTCCAAAATGAGATATCTGGGATGCTCCATGATTGCTTGAGCAATGCCAAGCCGCTGACGCATCCCCAAGGAGTACTTTCCGACACGCTTCCGGCTGTTCGGGTCAAGATTTACCTGCTCCATTGCATTAGTAATTTCTTCTTTAGATATAATATTGCGAATAGACGCTAATTCCTTGAGATTTTGAAAGCCAGAAAGGTACGGTAAGAAAGACGGCGTTTCAATGATGATACCTGCGTTTGGTGCAAAGTCTACGTCTTTTCCCAACTGTTTCCCATCCACTATTACTTGCCCCTTTGAGGGATGCATCAAGCCGCACAACAACCGAAGCAAAACGGTCTTTCCAGATCCATTCTTTCCAATCACTCCATGGATGAGGCCCGCAGCAAAAGAAGCATTGATGTTTTGCAATACTGTCTGCTCTTGAAAGACCTTGGTCAAATTTTGAATTTCAATCATAACCGTTCCCTTTTCTCCGATATTATGGCTCACATCTACCCCGATCTCATTTTGTTGCTACAAGTCCACCTGCTCCATCTGGCGCCTGGCTGCACGCCATAGTATCCAATCTGCTACTAAGAAAAACAGTACAGTGTATATCACATTTACAGCAGTTATTGGTCGTGCAGAAATACTTGCCACGTCGCAAGGGGATATGTACTTCAAAAGATATACTTGTGGTACATACTCCAGAAGTCGCTTGAAGATCAGGCATAGGACTACAAGCATATATCCAATATTTGTGTGAAACTTCAAGTTGCTCACAATTAAAACCAGGCAAAAAAATCCATACAAGAGCCACGCATACAGCCACGCTACGCCGAAGACCGCCCACGCAGACGTATTCATTAATACACTCATAGGAAATCTAACAGCAGTCTCAATACCAATCGCTGTACATTTTCCAAGGCGCGCAGCCATAATCACCGGTTGGCTCCATCCGTCGGAAAAAGATAGACTGCGAACGGTGGTTGCTGCAAATAGCAGTTCAACCAATACCAGATACACAGCTACTGTAGAAAAGGCAGACAGGGTTTGTCCCAATAGCCAGTGGCTTCGGCTGCTACGGATGAGTTGTAGTTGTGCGCCGTTCTTTCCAAATGGGATATCGTTAACTAAAATCAAGAACGCAACGGTTATAATTAGCTGAGGAATCCAGCTATCCATTCCAAAAATAAACAATTCTCCTGCTTGAACTGTTTGTCCCTGTCGCATCAGATATCCATTGATTCCGCCAAATCCCGTGTAAATGCATGAAAACAGGATTACCCCTGTAATATACAGTTTTGAAGAACACAGCAGTTTCCGAAATCCATTGAATACAACTCTACCCAATCCGCACCTCCCTACGAAGTCGGAGAACCCAGATTCCAATACACACACACCACACCAGACCCACATACCCCAGCAAATATATAAATCCGCCCCAGGGCAGCTGCTCAGCTGAGGTGGAAACTATCCGCATCATAACAGGCGAAAGCATTGTCAATTCCAGCATTTGTGCTAAATAGTTTAGAATGGTTCGCAGTGTAAATGGAATTGCTACAGACATATATGTATTTTCTGTAAATCCAAAGCAGCTCAAGGAAACCATCGGCCATAGTCCGCCTTGAAGCATATAAATACCGCACATTGCAGCGTAGCGCAATTCTGGATGTTTAGTCAGCCATCCCCATGCACCGGCCTCCTGTGCACCCATTCCCACTCCGAAAAAAGGTGTCACGTCACCACTCCATATGCCGCAGATGATCGTAAAAACCAAGCACGCGCCAAGTGCCACTGCCATACCAGAAAGGGCTGCGTTCAGTACAGATGCGCTTATATAGGTGCGGTAAGTGCCGCGAGAGACAGCCATATACATTTCCTGACGTCTACCGCCGAAGTGAAGAAAGAAACAAAGAGGCACAACAGATGTGACTGAAATAAATAGCCAGCCATAGCCCAGTGTCATTGATTGCTGCAAATTATACATCATATCAGCGTTTGCCTTTGGATATAGTCCTACTAGCATAAAAGCGCATTGCCCAAGGACGGCCACAGCCATAGCCGGAGTCAGGATTGTGTTTCTTAACTGATAGCGAAGCATACGACCTCCTATTGACGCAGATATTCTCCTGTCTGTCCATCCAGCATTTGACTTGTAATATGCCCTTTCGCAGACGGATACCAGGTTTGTTCCAAGCTCCATGCCGGACGCAGCACCCCATCAGCGTTATAATAGACTAGTTCAAGCCCTGTCACAACTGTAACACAAGGAAGGCCATAACTTTCATAGTAACTTCTGCAAAGCATCTGAACTTCTTCCCTATCCATTAAATCGGCTTTACTCAGTGTCTGCGTCTTCATCCCCACACACATGGGATTTTGGATGAAAATACGTCCATCCTCATACACATCAACTCTTATGCCAGGAACCACCTCTGCTCCGCCACCCGGCGTATATCCTTCCGTATCCAAAACAATGCCATCTATAGTTTGAGCATAGATGCGCTGAATTGTCGTATTTTCTTCCGTAGCACTTGTCTCCACAAAGATCGTACCAGTAGCATTGTTCAGTTCTTCTAAAATTGTTTCTATCTGCTCTGCCCCATTAAAAATCGACAACGTGCCGCTCTCCACCCGGCCTGTGGCTCTTGGCATTTTCTCATTCAGCGTCTCCCAAAATGCCTCCATATCCAGCGCAGCGGCGCTGTAGCAGGTCATTTGTTCTGGCGCCTGAACTGCATCCGCCAGCCAGTAGACCTCTACTTGCTCTGCTGCAATCGTAGCGCTGATCTCCTCCGCTGTTGGCCATTCTACCTTTTCCTGCATCGCAGGTGCCATGCGAGACGCAGCGTTCTCTGTTGCGGACGAAAGCATATCGCTGTTCTCGTCTGTACGCCCCATCTCGTCCATCGGTTTCGCCGTGCAGCCGCATACACACATGAAAACACACAGCGCGAACATAAGTACAGTCTTTTGTTTCATGAAAGTACCTCACCATACATAATTGCAACGATCTATCGTTATAAGGACGCCGCCGAGAGGAGTCCACATTGTGAACTCCCCCCCGGAGGTCTTACTTATTATGGACGCCATGTGCCCTCAATATAGACAGGCTTGACAGCATCAGTGTCTGTCTGTCCGGACGGGCGATAGGAAGTACCTACATTACCATAGCCAGAGAGATAGCTCACAAAGAAGGCCCCAGTTGAAGACCGTTTTTGTGCAGTCCCTACAATCGTAGATCCATTTGCTGATCTCACATTGACATAGAAGGATAGTCCAGTGTTGTTAGTAACTGTAGTCAAATTATAATACGCATTTTTTTGTGTAGCCACTTTTTCGCGCGGTGTTGCGAAATCAGTAGTTCCTCCAGCAGGACACGAGAGCCAAAAATCGTAGTAATCGTAGCTAACGGACGTCGGGGAGATCTCCTCTGTACCATGCGCGCTTACATAACCAACGCACATAGTAGCTACCATTGCAGCCAACAGGAGAAACGTTACAATCGATCTTTTTTTGTTTTTCATCGGTTACACCCTTTCTCTTTTATATTGTTTGGCAATTACAAATTCCTATATCTAAAAAAGCGGCCGCTTTTAAGATATCGTATAGTTTAATAGTTCACATATCCAGAAACTTCAATATCATTATATTATCAAATGTTTCTAAAAAGAATAAATGGTTTTTTCATGTAAGTCAACCGGCAAATAATAACATCATCATTTACTATCTGATTTGGGCGGGTCAATCCCTTCATTTCCAAGGCTTCCGGGCCGTTTCCGCTCAAATGGCCGTGGTCTTTTGCCCACTCCGTTCCAGCAGCTCTCTCGTCTTCCGCTTTGGCAAAACGGAGCAAGCCAATGGAAAAGGGAGGCTGCATAGTATAAAGCACAACAAAGAGTACGTTACCTCAACAGTATTCCAGTTGCTATAGTCAGGCAACGCTTAGAGCCTCCAGGCAGGCGTTCAAGTTATCCCAAGAAAAAACGTCCTCCGCAATGTGGACCCGCGTCCAGGAGGGGGTGATTTCCTCCACCTCCGATATACCGCCTATGTCCCGGGCCCAGGAATAGTAATATGTGTTATGGGGCGACATGAGGACCCGAGCCGCTGTGCCGTCCGGGTAGAGGAAGAGGGTCTGCTCCCGAACGATCCGGCTGCTGTCTTCATAGGGGGTCCCAGTGGTATCCAGATACTCCGTCAGACGGAGACATTCCTCCCCCGGCGTCCAGTCCCAGTCCGCCACGGCGAAGTCCAGCGGAGCCATCTTTCCCGTATCCGCTTCTCTGAACAGGGTGCGGAACAGGAGCAGGGCCTGCTCCCGGTCCAGGTCCGCGTGGAAGCCCTCGCCCTGTATGCAGAGCCGATAGTGCTCTGCCGGCGGAGTGGGGAAGATGTCCTCCCACTGGTCGGCCAGCTTCTCGGGGATCATACTTTCTTGACGCCGCTCCAGCTGGATTGAAACCAACAAGTCTTCATAGGGATATGGGCCCACATCACTTGGAATGCTGGCGTATTTGTAGGTGATAGCGCTCAGCCGCAGATAGTCCACCGCCCCGTAGGCCACCTCGAGAGAGTCATCCTCTCTCTGCCGGGTCAGCGTACCGTCCGGGAAGACGTGATAGACCAACTGAATGTCTCCATCCGTTATGAACAGGCGGAGGTTTCCGGAGGCGTATGCAAGCTCCTCCTCCGGGGCTTGGAACACCGCCGCCTCCAGCCGCTCCAGCAGATAAGTCCGGTCCGCCTGGTCATCGATGGGGATGCAGGTATGAGGGACCTCAGCGCCGGTGGCCCACTCGCGACTGATAGTCAGCGTGGGACCGCCTTTCTCTGCCTGCGTGCTGGAGAGGTCGTAGGTATCCGTGGCCTCCGTCCCATCGGCATAGGCGTACCATATGGTTACCCGGCGGCTTCCGTCGTCCTCCAGGGGAGCATACTCCCCACAGTCCACCTCCAGCATCTCCCCGGCAGGCGGGAAGGATGGGAGCGGCTCTTCAAATGCTCCAGGGACAGACGGGGTCGTCACATCTACAGCAGGCGAAACCTCCTCGCCTGCTGTCATCGCCGGTTGCCCACAAGCAGAAAGCGTCAGGGCCAGACAGAACAGAAGAAGCAGCGTTTTTTTCATTTTGTCACCCCGCTGACCACCATGGTGGGATTTTTATATCCGCAGCATTTACAATAATAGTAGTTTCCGGACAAGATATACTGATGAGATAATCTGTAATACTTGACATTGGTCAGATAATGAGTCGTTCCATGTTCCGCGTCAGTATAATATGGGCAGTCCGACAAAATGTGTGAATAAACGCCATAGTACCCCCACTTTGAGGCCACCACAATTTGATTCACCCCAGTTCCCGCACTTACTGAGGTTATGATAGCGGAATGCTTAGCTCTTAAAGAATCGAAATCTTCAGGGTCCGTGTAAGTAACAATGTCCCCCACTTGAGGAGAATAGACCTGGGTTGCACAGGAAGGTGTTGCGTGGGTAAAACCAGAATGGTCGTCAAAGCAAAGCTGCGGGGATTGAGAGTTGATATCCCCATGCAAATACCACGCATATGAATGGCAGTTATACCTATACGATGACAGAGATAGTAAAATTGCGCTGGTATAGCTGGACGCGTTGGCGTATGTGTCAGGGGTTGAATTCCCCGTATATAAGAAAGCATCAATTGTTTTTCCCCCTGGCAATGTTAGAGTGTAAGAAACGTAATCACTGGTATTGCTATAGGTAACGGGAAATCCATGTTGAATCAAAAGATAGTTATACCAGAACACCATCAAATTTTTCAAGAATTCATCGTCTTCTTGAGAGATTAGGACAGCCAGAGAGGCCACGGTTTGTGGCTCGCCGCACAAATCTGCAAAATCCGGGTCTTGCCGACCAATAATGCGGACGGCATCTTCCATGGAGTACAGGCCAAGATCATAAATATCGCCACTGTCAACAAACGCCTTGGTCTTTTGATAATTCTCCGTCCTCATTATATCTTCCTCATGGGCATATACCTCGGCGCTGAAGGACATTGAAAGGAGCATTGTAAAACATAGGATGAGCGCACTGAGCTTTTTCATTTTCATTGTTGTCTCTCCTCAAAACTTCCGGTATTGCTGCATATTATTCTATCACAGAAGAATTCTTTTTCCAATGAAATTCACGTTAATTCAGTCGATACAATGTTTTTCTACTGATAGCAGACTTTATATACTGCTATTAAATGATGTCGTAAAAATAATGTTGTAATTACGTTTGATGATCTCAATGCACTTAAGATGGTGCATACGTAGCATCGGCCTGTAGGACTTGCTCCTTTACGGGCAAGTGCCAGTAGTAGACTCCCGGAAAGAATTGCCGCCAGCCGTTCCATGAGCAATCAGAGTATATGTTGTTCCGCTGACTGCTGCATGGCTGCCAGAAACGTTTAGGTAGTTCGTCCCAGAATCGCTCCAGCTGTCGACCATTTCACTGCCATTCCACAGTTCAAGTGTGACATCCAGTTTTCCGGCTTCGACCACAGTTACACTGCAATTTGCCGTTTTCCCGCTGAACGAAAGTTTTGGTTTGATTTGCGAAGCACGTTCGGTTGCCATGGCATTTACACATAGTCCAGAAATCATAATCATTACGAGCAATAGAACGACCATACGCTTTTTCATATTACAAAACACCTCCTTCCTTCGCCTTATCTATTAGAACGCAGAAAGGAGGTGTTTTTGGACATGATTTTCAAGAATTCTTTTGATTTGGAGATTGTAACAACTCTATGCTTTCGGCAATGTGCAACATGACGGATTTTTCAAGAGTTGAGCCGACTGAGAACATGAGTCCATTCTGCTCATCCATCCATACCAGATTGCTGATACCGGAATTCCCATCAACTGGGACAAACAACGCAGTAAATTGATTTACATGGACTTCCTCGTAGCCAGAATGATCTCCTATCAACGATAGAACCGTACCACTGTGATATGCGTCAACTTCAATGACAATGAAGTCTGAACCGGAAACGTAATACCAACTGGACCGCAGATCATCCTTGTGGTGCTCCTGCTCCTCGAAGCCTTCGGGCAGCCATGTCGGAGCATAGTCCGGCAACGTCTGCTGCGGCGCGGGATTCAGGAAGCGATATACGATGCTGCTCTGTGAAATGCTTCTGAACCATGCAATTGTTGCAGCACGGGCCTCGGCATCAATCGTAAGCCAGCCGATTCCGGTAAGGAGCAGCGCCAGAAACACAGCGGCAACGCGCTGCAGTGTCCGATAAAAAACGGGGTGGCGTTCACGGCGGCACAGACGGCTCATTTTGCATGTAAAGGACTTGCTTGGGACGTAAGGCGGCTGTTGCTTGCTGCCCTGTGTCAGCGCCTCCGCCAGCGCAAGACTGGCTTCTTTCGCAGCGGCCCGCAGCGCATCATCCGTGATCATAGGCTTTCGCCTCCCTCCTGATAAATTTCCTTCAGCTTTGCTTTTGCCCGTTGAAGGAGCTTACTTGTGTTTGCAAGAGAAAGGTGCATGATCCCGGCAATTTCTTTCGTGCTGTATCCATGATAGAACTTCAGGAGAATGCACTGACGGTAGGCTGCTGGCAGCGCCAGAATTGCTTTTGTCAGCGCGTTGTCTCCACTGTATTCCACAGAAACGCCGTTGATTGATTCATCCAGCGGCACGGATGGGTGCCGCCGCTCTGCCCGGAGCATATCGATTGCTTTTCTCTCAACTATTGTAACGATGTAGGCGCGCGTTTTTGGACAGTCCGGGTCAGAAATTTTTGAAATATTTTCTGCAATGCTCAAAAAGGCGTGATGAACCGCATCTTCGGCGTCCTGTGGGCGTTTTAGAATCTGAAAAGCAGTATAGAACATCAACTGCTTGTACTGCTCATAAAGCTGCTCAAATTTTGAGCGATCTTCTGCGGTGTCAATAAGCTGCAGGTAAACAATCATGTTTCGACGACCCTCCCCATGATGGATCTATTATAGCATAAGATTCCTACGATGGGGAGAGTAGATTATGGGACGCTTGCCCTTATAAAGCGGTGTAAATCAGACAATTTCAGGGCTTGGAGCGCCATCTTTCGGGTGTGAAATTTCGGCGGTGTCCGGGCAGATCATGGTGACGGGGATGCTGCGATTTTGCGCACTGAGGATCGCTGCCCTAACGCTGCCGGTCAGGTGCGATTGTATATCACAAACCGCCAGTAGAAGATCTGCGTGTTCTATAAGTTGCGTTGGAAGCTGCCGACAGAGCTGAAAATCTCCCATACCATCGCAGATGCAGATGGCATGGGAGACTAATCACGCCAATAGCACTGGCACACTTCCATTTTGGAAGTGTGTCAACGGGAATGTTTTGGTTTGCCTGCTTCACTTTTAGGCTTTTCTTCTCAGCATGGCTTTTGTTTTCAGAAGCGCCGCGCGGAAGGTTTTCTGTGCTTCGCGTTCAGTGGGAAAGACCGGGAGCAGGAAGTCCAGTGCCGCTTGAATCCGACCCAAATCGTCCTGCGTCAAATGACCATCCATCAAGTGCTGGTACACCTGTCGGTATGCCAGACGCACGGAGTCAGAAACACTTGCTCTTGAGAAATATTCTGTGATCAGGCCGCCAATAAGCGCGGATTCCTCAATAGAATACTGCATACCTGCCGCCCTCCTTTCGCGCACCCGCATATCATAGCATATTGTAGACGGACAGGCAAGTTAAGACATTCGTTCTCCTGAAATATCCGCAAGTTTATATCCATCTGCCGCTGCGCTACAATAAAGCTGTATTCCAGGTCAGAGCAGATCAAGGGCGGAGCTATTTCAGGGCGGAGGTGAAAACTTGGGGACAGGTATGCCCCCGGTTCCGCATGCAGGACATGGAATGAAATAATGGACTCATAAGACCGTAATTGCCGTTTGGCAGTTGCGGTCTTTTTGCGTCCGGACACAAAAAATGAAAGGAGACACAGCATGACAGGCACAGAAAACGTATTTGACGGCTTTGCCTTACTGGGCGATGATGAGGAGTTTGATGTAGATAAGATCTTCGGCAGCGGTTCGGATGAACCTGCACCGCCTCCTCCCGCACCAACATTGGCAGAAGAAGTCAAGCCCCAGTTTGATCCGGAACAGGTTCAGACGGAGACTGCAGAATCACAGCCCGAGCCGGAACAGACGCTCCCTGCAAAAACGCAGGAAGCTCCGGCAGAAGAAGAAAAACAGCCTCTGGAACTCTTTTCGGCGTTTACAAGCGCAGAAAGTGACCCCATCCCAGAGGCAGACCCGGTCAAAAGCACTGCGCCAAGACCCCAAACACAACTGTCGCTCTTTGACAAGCCGCCCGTTTTTCAGTACGGCGGCGCCAGAGAGCAGATCACGGATGCGGATATGACCTTCGAGGCTCTGCGTATCCAGAAAGCAGACGATTTCCCTGAATTGGAGGATGCGTCGGCTGTCACATGGCAGGTACGGTACGGAGATGTTACGAAGACCGTTCCTACGCCAAAGACAGACACCATCGCGGCCATGAAAGCGGAGATTGAGAAATCTAAGGCATTCCTGGACAGCCTGAAAAAAGGCAAAGTCAAGGATCCGGAGTGCGTCGTGAAGCCGCAGGTACGGATGCAAAAGAAAGGCATCGCGGACTACAAGGGCGTATTCCCGACGCTGGAAGCTGCGCGCGCATCCAACAAGGTCATCTGCCTCATCCCCGCGCGGGATGGGCAGACGTATGAGATGCGCCGGAGCGAGCTCGGCGAGTTTATCGCGCCCAAGCACAAGATCACGGAGTTTTCAGAGGTAAGAGCCGGCTTTCGCCCGGCTCTTCCTCGCATTCCGCAGGAGCTGCTGCGCTCCATCATCGGCTTTTTCAGAAGCCAGATGGAATCGGGCGCGGAGTTTGAAGCCCTTGTCCGCATCTACTGGGATCGCGAGGAACAGAAATTCGTTCCGTTCGTACCAAAACAGCGCGTCACCAAAGACAGTGTGACGGTTCGGCTGACGGATGAAGACCTTCCGGACGATACGCGGTATCTGTACTACGCGGATATTCACTCGCACAACAGCATGAAAGCAGTCTTTTCTGCCATCGACGATCAGGATGAACGCGGCACGCGGCTGTATCTCGTGATCGGCCGTCTGGATCGCTTCTTTCCGGAGATCTCCGCCCGCATTTCCTGCGGCGGCAGCTTCGTCCCCATCGAGCCCGCGTTGGTGCTTGAAGGGCTGGACAGCGGCTTTCCCGCGGAATGGGACAGCAGGGTCGTCCATCAGCTTCCAGAACTTCCGGAAGCGCCGTCCGCACATTTCGCGGGCGTGCGCTCGTTCCTGGGCGGATTGCTTGGAGGTGCGGGATGAAGTTTGCAGAGAACCGCCCCGTAAAGATCGTCATGCTGGGAGCCGGAGGCACCGGCGGACATATCGCGCCGCATCTGTATCGGCTTTTGTACGCGCTGGAACGGCCTGTCCGCTTTATCATCTGTGACGGGGATATCGTGGAGGAAAAGAATCTCGTTCGCCAGAACTTCACACCGGCTGACCTTGGGGAAAACAAGGCAAAGGTGCTGGCCGAGCGGTATTCCTCCGTGTTCGGGATGGAAACGGAGTATGTACCGGAGTTTATCGAGTCCGGCGAGCGGCTTCTTTCCATGCTGCGGGCACGGACGTTCCCGACCGGGCCGTACTGGCATTCTCCAACCGTCAAAGAGCTGGTGATCCTCATCGGCGCAGTGGACAACAATAAAAGTCGAAAGCTCTGCCACGAAGTCTTTTACAAGCTGGATGATCTTATCTACATCGACAGCGGCAACGGCATGCACACCGGGCAGATCGTCTGCGGCATTCGCAGCGGCGGGCGCACGTTCTATCGTCCCGTCGGCGCGGCATTCCCGGAGGTTTTGCAGGATACAGACAAATTCCCGACGGAGCTGAGCTGCGCCGAGGCGTCTGTTTCCGCGCCGCAGAGCATCGCCGCCAACATCACAGCGGCCACCGCCGTCGTGGACATGATCTACAACATCCTGACCGTCGGAGAAACGCGCGTGCGGCAGATCACGTTTGCGACGGGTTCTGTCAATATGCGCGCAACCTTACAGAAAACAAGGAGGAAAGCAGCATGAGAAGTTCCGTAGACGCAGCAGCCTTTTATAAAGCAATGACAGCATTGATAGACATTCCGGCAAAAAGTCCGGTCAAAGTCCTGCAGGAGATCAAGGTGGAGTTTACAGCGGATCACTGTACGCTCTCCGCAACAAACTTCAATACATGGCTCTCTGTGACGATCCCCGCGAGCGGCGACGACTTTGCGTTCGTGTTTTGGAACAGTGCCGGTGTCCAGAAGGTGTGCCGTTATTTTACGGGCCAGCTGGAACTGGAGCTGTCCGGCCAAAGGAAATCACAAATCATAACCATGCGCTGCGGAGACAAGGGCGGCAAGTTCCCGGTTTATGAAGCTGAGGAATGCCCCACATGGCCGGAGTTTGAAGCCAAGCAAAGCTATACGGCAAACGCGGCAAACATTCTCAAATGCGTCAAGCAGGTAAAGTATGCCGTAGATCTGCGCAGCACCAGACCGGAATATCAGGGTGTTCTGTTCCAGAACAAGCATATCTGGGCGGTGGAAGGACATCGCGCGGCCTGCTGTGATGATGGTGGACTGAGTATTGAAAAGCCGTTTACAGTCGCTGTTCCGGCGCTGGAACATCTCAAAGTATTTGGAAATACGGATATTCAGATCGACGTAAACGAGAGATGTGTCACATTCCGAAATGAATGGATCCGATTGACGGCGTACCGCGTTCCGAATGCCACACCTCTTATTTATGAGAACATCGTTCCGCAGAAGTGGAATGAGGAATTCTGCTTCCATCGGAAGGACTTCGTGCAGGCGCTCAAATATCTGCTGGCCTGCGTCGGAAAGGCAGACAAGCCTTATGTCCGGTTTGAGAATGGCTTGCTGACCTTGCGTGCGAAGGACTGCCTCTACAAAGCGGCGGTTTCCATCAGCGCAGAAAGCAGCATCATCTTTGGCTTTGATGCCAGATACATGCTGGATGCGCTCACGCAGTTTGAAAAGCAGGAACTGGTGACAATGCGGCTGACCAGCCCGCTGGGCGCAATTTCGCTCATTGCGGACAACAGCTCCGCCATCGTCCTCCCGGTACGGCTCAAGGAAGAACAGAAAGCAGCGTAAAAAGAAAGGATTTTTGAGCATGAAAACAGTCTATATTCCCGCCGGTGCGACTTACAACTATGAAACGCTTGTCACGGACAACGTGATCGTCCACGGGCATCTGCACGTCACGAACGGTCTGAAAGCGAAGCATATTTCCGGCCGAGGTTTTATTACCGCCGGTGAAGTTTCCGCAGACATCGTGGACGTGACCGAACTGGAATGCGGCACGGTCATCTGCCGGAGACTGCTGGCGCAGCGCGTCAGCTGCAATGAGGCAATGATCTCGGAAAGCGCCGCTGTTTCCCGTTTCTTCTCCGCTAACTATGTCAAGGCTCTCAGCCTGACCGTGGCGGTCAGCGAGATCGGTGAGGTAGACGCTGATGAGATCGTGCATCTGATGCCGAAGCCGCGCGGCATGCTCCTGACGCTGCTTCTTTCAAATCTTCGTACATTCTGGCTGCGCCTGACGGCAAGCCGGCCGCAGGGCAGGTTTGAGAAGCCGCGCACGGAAACGTCGGCGGAAGAACCGTCTGACACACCGGAAGATGCTGAAACAAAAGCAAACATCGCAAAAATTGTGCAGGAGGTGCTTGCACAGCAGGCGGCGGAAAAGGCCGCCTGCGCGGATGATGCAGATGATTTCGAGCTTCAGCGCATGATCGGCACATTCAAGCTGCTGCGGGACAAAGGCTACACACTGCGCATTCTCCCCGGCACGCCGGAGGAAAATGCGCCGGTCTTTGACTTTGCGGTTGAGAGCATCCAGCACGCGGCGTGAGGTCAAACCGGATGGAACAGGAATTACAGAAGGAGTCCAAATGCTCCTTTTACGCATTGGAACAGCTCCGGCAGACGGCAGAAGCCATTCTGCGCGGCAGCCAGCGCCTTTTGAAATGCCGCGCCGGTGTGGAGAAATACCGCGCGGCGCAGCCGCAGCGTGCGTATGTCTACTACCTGGAGTTGCAGAAAACGAGAGACGCGCTTCTTGCGGCGCTCGGCGACGCACAGCGGAATCTTCTGGAATTGGAGGAATCTGCGCTTGCCCAAAAAGCCGGGCAGCTTCAAGCAGGGTTACGCCGCTTTGATCTCATGTCCAGAGCGTACAAGCCTGTGTATGAAGTCCTGACCAGCTTTGCAAAATCTCTTCCGCAAACGGACACCGTCAACGCGGCGGTCATTGGGCGGCTGATGAACCATGTCCGCATGGGTTATTACCCGACAGACCCGGAAAATATCACGCACATTCTGCGCGGTATCCAATTCCCGGAGGGCGTGACGACGAATCTGCTCGACCCCTGCTGCGGCTGCGGCAAGGCGCTCCGGCAGCTTGCCGACGGCAACAACTGCTACACCTACGGCATGGAGCTGGACGAACACCGCGCGGAGGAGGCGCAGACAAGGCTCCATCGCGTCGGCTTCGGCAGCTTCTTTCACAGCCAGATCAGCCGCGAGGCGTTCCATGTGCTGTTTCTGAACCCACCGTATCTGTCCGTTCTAACCGAGGGCGGCAGCCGGGTGCGCAGCGAAAAGCAGTTTCTGGTGCAGAGCATCCGGACGCTCATGCTGGGTGGCCTGCTCATCTACATCGTGCCGTATTATCGGCTGACGCCGGACATCTGTAACATTCTCGCGGAGAATTTTTCAGACCTTTCCGTCTGGAAATTTACAAGCGGCGAGTTTGCCAGATTCCATCAGGCGGTCGTGCTGGGGCTTCGGAGAAAGCCGACGGAGGACGACGAAACAGCCGACCGGCTGGGTGCGCAGACGCTGACTCCGGAGATGATCCCGTGCATTACGGAGCTGGAGGAAAACCGATATGTACTGCCCGACGTTGCAAAGACCGTCGAGGTCTTCCGCGGCGAACGGTTCAATGAGAAGGAACTGGAACGGCAGCTGACGCACTCCGGTAGCTTTACACGGCTGCTGCATGCAAAAAGCGCGTTGGACAGCACGGAAAAGCATCCGCTTCTGCCCCTTTCCATTGGGCAGATCGGCTTGATTGGCGGTTCCGGGATGATCAACGGGCTAATTGAGTGTGATACCCCGCACATCATCAAGGGCCGTATTGTGAAAGTCAAAAATGTTGAACGCGAGGAACAGTTTGACCAGCGCGGAAACCATACCGGCGCAGAGGTGCATGAGGTCGTCAGCAACAAGATGATCTTCAACGTCCTGACGTCGAACGGATTTCTGGCGCTGAGTTAGGAGGAATTATGTTAACTACAAATCTTGCAATCGTTGCACCCGTCACAGAAGCAGATGACCGGGCGGCACGTGAAACCGTCTGGCAGCAGGTCACGGAACGGATCGTCCCGCAGATGGGAAAGCTCTGTACCCGGTTCGAGCCGTCCGGCGGCGCATGGGGACAGAAAGTGTCCAGTCCATACAGCGTCATCCTTGGCAGGAGCGAACCGGCGCTGTTCCTGTACTTCTACGCATCTGCGAAGCATCAGTTGGATGAGCGCGCAAAGGCACATCTGGACGGCTTCATGGAGCATCTGGAGATCGGGAACGAGCAGACCGTCGGAGATACCAAGATGTGTACGGCCTACCTCAAGGGCGATACCGCCGAAGCGCGTTCCCACATGGAGTGGCACATCGCCAGCATGTTTGGAGAGCTGATGCCGGACTGCGGGATCTATTTCCTGCGCGAAGGCCGGTCGTATCTGAATGAGGCAGAACATAAGAAAATTCTCTGCAATATGAAGGACTATGCCATCTGCGTGGTGAAGCTGGTATGGGAGAAGCCGCATGAAGATTGATCTTTCCATGCTCGTAAAGAACCTGAATGCCCTGCCGCATATGCCGGCACCGGAACCTGAAAATATTCCGCCGTATGTGCTGACGCATATTCTAGCTCCACTGAAAAATGATGATTGCATCCATTTTGCTGATCTTGATTTCGAGGCATTTACCGAAGAAGATATTGACAGCTTGTACGGTGCATTGTCTGAAGCAGAGGACCGGGAACACCGTCTGAATCACCTACGCAGCACTTTTGACCATTCCAAGCCGAAAGCCGCTGCACAGCGAAAATTCTGTTGAAAGAGGCACAGTTATGGACTATGAATCTATATGCGGTTCGCTTCAAACAGTCAGAGCGGCTCGTATGTTCTACGAATACAGGAAACTGGATCGGCTGTTGGAACGTGGTATCACGACATCGAGCGATGACCTGTATGAGGTCTATTATGAGCTTCTGATCGCCGCCACGGATTATATGGATCAGAAATTCAATGAGGACTATGAATACGATCACTGGTATTTCAGTTTTCGCAGCATGATGCAGTATTACCGGCTGATCCGGGAATACGGGAGCCTTCACAGCATGAAGCTCTCGGAAAATCCGTACGTCAAAAAAGCCGAAGAAATGCTCTCTGCTACGCTTTATTCCTGCTGTCTGAACGGCGGTATGGGCTGGAGCTATCAGAAAAAGATCAGCGCAGAGTGGTCGAGCGGCCTTATTGTAGAAACAGACGGTTATTTTCACTATGAACTTGACCTGCTGGAAGCATTGCTTTCCATTGACGCATGGTACACGGAAGAAGTGCAGAAGCTGGAAAACCTGCTTAGAAAGGAACGTGCGCTTGCAAAGCAGTACGTTCCGGAATTGGAGGCGGCATGAACAAAGACGAACTGCGAATTCGGATCATTCCGGAGGACGGACAGGTTCTCATCGAGACGCACACGGATGGTATCGTGAAGTGCAAAGAGGTGCAGGAAGATGCGTTTCTGGACTGCATTAAAAACAGTACCATTCGAGATTATGTTAACAGCGGATTGTTACCGTCAGACTGTATCCATGTCAAAATCCATCCGAACGGGAACAAGGAATATTGTCTCTGGTACCCGCGCTTATACGCAGACATCAGCTACCATGAGACGGCATATCCGAACTTTCCGCTGCCAAGACTGGTCTTTGCGTTCCACGCTGACACAGAGGGCAAGATCAGCGGATGCAGGATGGGCGTTATTGCGGACGAAAAGCCAACGCTGGACACTGTGATGTACCGTTACCCGTTTTCCAACGTCAGCGGTGCACGGGGAGAGATCTGCATTGGCGCAAATGCGCTCCCGCGGTATAAGACGCCGCATGCACTTGCCAGCTTGCCGGTACTCCTGCTGTCCATCCCAAATGGAGATCACAGCTTCAATGCGCTGAACAACAAGCTGGGGCTGCAATACCGCGATCTTCTGGAGCATCTGAAGGACAAAGAACCGTCATATTACTATTCCGATGTGCTGATTCCAAACGAAAAGACCTTAAAAGACTTTATTGGAGGGTAATGTATGGCAAAAGACGCAAAAACCATCCGGGAAGAACTGGCCCGACCATTTGCGCCGGAGGACCTTGAATGGCGGATTCAGGTGACATCGAAAGACAAGACCAGCGGCCTTGCCATTCCGTATGTCACGAACCGCGCGATTCAGGATCGTCTGGATGAAGTCGTGGGGCCGGAGAACTGGTACAACGACTACAAGCCGTGGCACGGCAACGGAAAGAAGGACGCGCAGATCTGCGGCATTTCCATCTATTTTGAGGGCAAAGGCTTCATTACAAAATGGGACGGCGCAGAAGATTCTGATATTGAACCCATCAAGGGAGGCTTGTCCGACTCGATGAAGCGCTCCGCCGTACAATGGGGCATTGGACGTGTCCTCTACAAGATGACGAAACCGCTCTGGGTCAAGATCGAGCAGAAGGGCAACTCCTATGTGATCTGCGATACCGAGCGGCCGAAGCTGAATGCCGCGTATCTGGAATTGCTAGACAAGCTGCATCAGCTTCCCACATCTCCGGGCGCAGCACAGGCACAGCTCAGCTACAAGCGCGACGGACAGGCCGGACAGCAGACACAGAATACCGCCCCGGCGGCCACGCTGCAAAAGCAGCAGCAAATGCCGCAGCAGCAAGCACAGCAGTCTCAGCAGCCGCTTCCGTTTATGACACGGCAGGTCTGCCAGTACGTTGTGCTGTCGGTGAGCAATCAGCAGGATATGTCCGGCCAGCCGTTGGTCTGCGCCGTTCTGCAAAACGCAGAGGGCAAGCAGGCGAAGGTCTACGCGCAGGGCAGTCATCCCATGCTCGTGCCCGGTGCACAGCTCTATGACGCGCAGATCACCACGCGCAAACAGGGAAACGTCGCATTTTACACACTGGACGGCTACAAGGTCGTGCAGCAGGCAGCGTAACAGGAGGGATCAGTAAGCAGGATGGAAAAAATCAAAGGTTTTCAGATCAGCAGCATGACCGTCTCCGGCTTCAAATGCTATGAAGCGCCTATGGAGATCACGTTCGGTAATCCTACCATCGTGACCGGCGGCAACGGCCGCGGCAAATCCAGTCTGGCAGACGCCATTGCGTTTGCCGTTACGGGGCTTCCCTTTTTCGGGGAGCGCGGCATTGACCGGCTGCACAATGAGACGAACCCGGACTTGCAGATCACAATGCGCTTTACGGATGAAACCGGAAAGGCGCATGAACTGACCCGCAGCCGGCAGAAGGATCGCATGAGCATCACCTATGACGGCTATGCCATCCGGCAGACGGATCTCAATGAGATGTTTGGCGAACGGGACGTGTTTCTCTCCATCTTCAATCCCCTGTACTTCATCGAAGAATTGGGTGAGGATGGAAAGAAGCTGTTGGAGCGGTATCTGCCGCCTGTTCCGCAGGCCGACGTGCTGGCGCAGCTCAATGCGCAGACGCAGCAGCGATTGTCCGGTGTACAGCTTCCATCCCCTGAGACATTTCTCAAGAATCGCCGGGAGGAGATCCGGGAACTGGAACAGAACGCGGTCTACCTGAGCGGCAAGCTGGATCTCGCGCAGAAGCAGCGGCAGAGCAGCAAAGAACTGTCCGCTGAACTGAACGCGCAGATACAGGACTTGCAGAGGGAGATCGCATCGCTGGAGACGCGGCGGTTTGAAAATGTCAATTTGGAGGACTTGCAGGAGCAGCTTGTGCAGGCCAGCGAGCAGTATGAGGAGCTTTCCGGTGAAGCGCCGGAAACGCCGGATACAGCGGAGCTGGACGCGAAGCTGCAAGAATTTCACGCGAAGCTGGGCGCTCGGTCGTCCGAGGTCTACCAGCCAAAATACACAGGCCCGCTGGCGGAGGATACGGCAAAGGTGCAGGCGCTTGGGAAAAAGTATCAGCAGAACGCCGCACTTTTGAAGCGGTTTCAGCCGGGTACAAGCTGCCCGGTCTGCCGCCGCGTGCTCTCCCAGCAGGAATATCCGGCGTTCCGGGAGGCATTGCAGAAGGAAACAGAACAGATCGTTGCCGACGGCACGCAGCTCAAAAGCCAGATCACGGAGCTTCAGGAGCTGGAACAGAAAAGTCAAAGCACGTTCGAGCAGTTCAAAGCGGATGATCTGGTCAGATACCAGTCTGAGATCGACGCGCTGAACCAGAAGCGAGAACAGCTTCAGGCCGCTGCCGCACAGCAGAATATGCAGCGCCAGCAGGCCTTGGAGCAGCTTCGCGCACGCATCCAGAACCTGACGACCAGTATGGAATGCGGCACGCTGAGCCCCGCAGGCAGTGAACGCCTTGCCGAGTGCAAAGCATCGCTGGAGGACTGCCGGGTACAGCTTGCCGCCGCGCAGCAGGTTCTGAGCGCCGCGCCGGAGGACTTTGATACGCGCATCAAAGCCATTGAGGAGGAGATCACGGAAAAGAAAATCGTTATGAAAGATGTGATCCTCTACATGAGCAAGCGGGCGGAACTGACGTTCTCCAAGCTCGCGCTGAACCGTGTGAAGATCTCGCTCTACGATGTGGTCAAGACGACCGGCGAATTGAAGGATGTGTTCCGCTTTACCTACAACGGCCGCCGCTATGACCGGCTCTCTCTTTCTGAGAAGATCCGGGCAGGCGCGGAGGTGTCCGAACTGGTGAAGCGGCTCACAGGCCGTAATTACCCTGTATTCTTCGACAACATGGAATCTGTGGACGATCTCAGCAACATCCGTCCGACCAGTCAGATGATCCTCACCAAATGCGTCCGTAATGCGGAGCTTTCCGTGCGGGCTGGCAGCACTGCAATGCCGAAGGCGGCGTAACCTTACTTTTCAGAAAGGGGGCGCGCCGTCTGGCCTATCAGAAGCTGCCGATCCTGGAAGCCGCCAGACGGTGCGGGCTTGTCCTCAATGACCGAACGCTTCACAGTGAGGAAGTTGAGGCAAGCTGCCCCTTCTGCGGTGACCACGGAACCGGCAAATATCATCTGAGTCTGAACACGCGGACCGATCAGTACCGCTGCAATCTCTGCGGTGCAAGCGGCAACAGTGTGACACTGTATGCGCGGATGAACGGTCTATCCAACAAAGAAGCCTATCTGGAGTTGGCTGCAAAGAGCAACGTGTATAAGCTGCCCTTGCAGCCCAGCTCCCCAAACACAACGAGCCGGGAGCCGTATGCGCTAAAGCAGCGCCATGCGGCGTATTCGGAGATGCTGTCACTTCTGACGCTCTCCGACCGGCACAGAGAAAATCTCCATGAACGAGGACTCCCGGATGAGATCATTGCCCGCAACGGCTATAAGTCCATGCCGGAAACGGAAGCCGAACGGCGCTTGTTGGCGTCGCTTCTTGCGTGCGATCATGAATTGCACGGATTACCCGGTTTTTACACAAAGGACGGGGCATGGACGCTGGCTGGCGCAAACGGGTTCCTCATTCCGGTGCGGAACAAGGATGGTTTCATTCAGGGCATGAAGATCCGGCTGGATGACGACGCGGCGCGAAAATACCGCTGGCTGTCCAGCCGGCCGAGCCGCATGGAAAACGGTGCACGCAGCTATTCGTGGATACACGTCACCGGCGACACGACGCAGAAGCGCGCCTATCTCACCGAGGGGCCGCTCAAGGGCGATATTGCAAGCTACTTTGCAAACGATGCGCTCTTTGTGTGTCTCGGCGGTGTGAACGCCCATAAAGGGTTGCGGGAAACGCTCCAGTCGCTCGGCGTCACAGAGGTCATGGAGGCGATGGACATGGATCAGTTTACGAATCCGCAGGTCCGGCAGGCAATCACCACCTTGCGCCGCGAGGTGCAGTCGATTCCGGGCATCCGGTACTATCAATGTACCTGGAACCCGCGCTTTAAGGGCGTGGACGATTATCTGTTGGACTGGACGAAACGAAAGACGGCTTAAAGAAAGGAATTGTGTATGACAAATATTACAAAGTTTCAGGACATCCTTGGCGCAGCCAACGGCGATAAGGCCTCCGTGCTGGGCAAATTCCTCTATTTCTCGCTTGCCAATATTCTGGTGGAGAAGGAGGCGCTGGCGCAGCTCTGTGAGGATCTGAACATCCCGTATTCCAGCAGCAAGCGAATTTCCGTGTCGGATGCGTTCCGCTCCGCGACGGGCGACATCAAAGACCGGATCACGGTAAAGAATCCCGGCGAGCATCATATCTACGCGGTCTACTGCCGCGACAACGCGCACACCGAGGACGTCTATTCCCGCGAGTTGGTCAAGGAAACGCTCAACCAGCGAACAAATCAGTATGAAAAGCTGGCAAACATCTTCTATGACCGGCGCGATAATCGGTTTGGGTATGACAACATCGGCTTTGATGCCGACATTGATCCCCTGAACTATTGCCGCCGGGCGGAGGAGCTGTTTGAGCTTTATCAGGTCTGCGCAAACCGGAGACAGATCGAGACGATCTGCCTGAGCTATCTGCGGATGCTGGAGGCCACCAAGGTCAGCTCGACTGGGCATCTGTATTTCATCCCGCGGCAGCACATGGAGAAAGTGGACACGTTCGAGACGTTCATTGAGCAGCTCAGCGCGATGAATCAGAATGACAACACGCTCAGCGTCAACAGTTTTTACATCATTGACGACGCGAAGCAGCGCGACAAAATGACGGAGGAATTTTATTCCGCCGTCAAGAAGGAAATTGCACTGTATCAGAAAAAGGCCGACTATCTCATCCAGAGCGGCAGCCGCAGTCCCAGCGTTATGGAGCGGTGGGTGAACAAAATTGCCACGCTGGAGCAGAAAAAGCAGCACTACGAAGAAATTCTTCGCCGGGAGCTTGACGGTCTCGACGACGAATTTGAAACGCTGCGCCTTCTGTCGCAGGAGCTGTCCGTGCGGGCAAACGGCCTGCGATTTCGGAAAGCGGCTTAAAGGATATTAAAGAAAACCGCTGGGTAACCAGCGGTTTTCTCCATTCTTTATAACTTTGGGGACATGCAAGAACTACATTCTATCCCCACACTGTGCCGCTCGCACCGTCACAGAGAACCCATATCTCCGCCATGCCCGTCCGCGCCAGCCGTCCGCGCGCAAAGACCTGTCCGTTCACAACAAACAGACCGTCGACAAGTTCGTTAAGCGCCATCGGCCAGCCTTCCTCGTTCGTCGGGATGCTGTCTGCGTCATAATTTCCGTCGCGGTAGTCGACCTGCGTGATGCCGATGGGATTCCCAAATGCGTCGTACATCTCCGGCGACAGCGAGAGGATCGCTTTCTGCTCGCCTGTCTCCACGTCCATCGCGTAGCAGCAATCATAGTCGTAATTCTCACCGCCATAGGCGACATAATAGACCGTGCCGTCATAGTAATTGAAATAATCGCCGATGGGGCCCTGATGCAGGACAGTGATCTCCTTCGTTTCGGGGTCAAGATGGCAGTAATCGCACATATCGTCCCAGAAATATATGCCTGTGTCGTCTGCGCTGAAAAATGCCGCATCGTATTTGCCTTCAAACAGGATCTCGCGCTCGTTTGCTTCGGTATTGTATGCATACAACGTTCCGCTTCTGAAATCATACAGATACAGCTTACCCTCATAGTACGTGGCCGGCGCACAGCTCTTGTACAGAAGCGTTTGTGCGCTACCGTCCAGTTCTGCATGAAAGGTTCGCATGACGTTGTTCTCATCGCGGCAGTCATAATAAATACCGCTTTCCGTTACAAGGAACGTATGGCAATAACCATCCACGAGCTTTTCCGCTTCACTTCCATCCGTGCGCACACGCCAGAGAGAAAACCCATCCCGGAAGTTTGAAAAAAAGACCCAGCCACCCAGCACATTGATGCTGCTGGGCGCATAGTCCTCCGGCGGCAGCTGCGTCTGCTCGCTGCCGTCCGTGCGCGCCCGGTAAAGGCCCCAGTCAAATTCGCTGCGGAAATAGACCCATTCGCCGTCCCCGGCCATCAGCCCGCCCTGCCCGATGTTCGCACCGGCAAAGCCCAATTGCTCAGCCTCTGAAAAGTCGCCGCTTTCTGTAATTGTAACAGATGTCGAGTCTTCAGCTTCCAGAGGAGATTCGGCCTGTTCGCTATTTGAAATTTCTTCGTTCTCCAATGGCGCTTGGGAAATTGAGACGGGGACATCTTTGATTTGAATGGCACTGCACCCCACCAACCAGAACAAAAGTGAAGCGACTATACAAATAAGGTGGTATTGCTTTTTCATACGTTCTCCTATTTTTCAAATAGAAAATATGAGGATTTCCATTTTTGAAATGAGTTCGTGTCGGAGTTTGTGAAAACCCAGTATTCGAGCGAGTTGCATGATGTACCAAACGAAGATTTCCCTGTGTATGGAACTTTTAACGCATCTTGCGTATGTGCGGAATACAGTCTTGTCACTGTATTATTCTGAACACACATTACAACGTGGTATCTCGTTCCCGAAGTGTCCTTTAGTAAGATGATCCCGCCTGCATTGCAATTGGCATATAAATGATTAGCTATTACCTATCTTTATAAAGTGGCCACTTTAAGAAAGATTTAGAATGGATTCATATACTAAGACCATTTATCCGACCAAATGCAACACTCGACGGAAAATTATTTCTGCTTTACCTTGTGTCGGCCGAAAATTGATATACTCAAGGTTCATTCCATGCGATTATGGATTGAACGAGTCAGCTATCATATGAAAGTAATCCGCTGCCGTACGGGCTTTCGTATATTCTGCCTCCTTATCCTTCGCATTTGCGTGTTCTTCGGCAGCTTCCTGCTCTGAAAGGAATGCGGTAAAAAACAACTGCATGGGGTTGCTGTCCGTTTCCCCGTATATCAATCGCGTCTGTTCACCCTCATCAATGATTCTTTTAATTATCGCGTGTTTTAGAATATTCACGAAATATAAGTGAACAGATATGCCGCAGAAAGAAACGTCTTGCTCACGGTAGAACGTAATGAGAAGTTCTTTCCCGACTTCGATCGTTGCGCCGAAGTTGCTGATAAGGTTCACGCTGTTATTTTCTGTGACGTTAATCTGTCCATCGAAGTGTAGCGGAATTTTTTGTACCAAAAGGAGATACAGTTCATTGACTTTTGCCATCTCGTCAATGCTTGCTTCAATGTCAGTTGGCTTAATGACCCTTTGCAGGACTTTTTCTAATGCACACAGCTGCATATAAAAACGATATGTGAAGCGCAAGGCTTTTTTTATGCCTTGCAGATGTTCTGCATCCGCAGAGCTTTCGACATCTTTGTCTGGCATAAAATGTTCCAAAAGGCCAATCGCTAGGCAGTAGCTATCGGCTAGCTGTGAGACTGACTGAGCACGTTCTTTCTGAATTTTTGCGTTGTAAGTACGTTCGCCTGTGTTGCTGAATGTAAATTCCTGAGAAATAATGGATTCTTTATTCGTCCGAAGAATTGTTCCCTTTGAGAATGTGAAGCATTCTAACGAGACGTTCTTCATGCCTTTTGGCGTGGTAATATCGAAAGCCCGCGTTTCACTGCTTGGCCCAACCATGAAGCCCTCGAGATTATCTTCAAATAGAAACGGCATCTTTCGATCGCTGCTGGAGTCATAGGTAATAATTCCACTTACACCCTCCACATTTACAGGATGTCCTTCATCCCATGCAAGATACATTGCCTTCTCAAACTGTGTCTCCGCTTCTGCATTCTGAAAGAGCAGTTTGATTTCGGGAAGAGGAGGATTGGTGGAGAAAACATCTTTCAGTCTATTTCGCCCCATAGCTACCAGTCCTTTCTGATTTCGTCCAGTACAAGTATTTTGCTGATCAGCACACTTTTTCCAATGTTCTCTGATTCGCTGGAGGAAAAACCATCCGAAGGAAGCGCCAGAATCTCTTTAATCAGTTCGATTCGAGCCTGGATCGTGGGGACGATCAAATATCGAATATCGTCGAATGAGAACTCCAGCCACGCAGGACGCGCCGCTTCACGTTCAAGATATCTGTTGAGCCCAGCCAAACCCTCCATCTTGCGCAGCTTTGTCGGGTTTGCAATCACACTGTCAAACTGAAGCGCGTCTAATGCGCTCTGCGGCGGAACAAACCTCCACTCGCGTTCATCGTGGAAATTCTTCTGCACATTGATCCAAGTGTCCCGAAAACGCCTGCGCATGAGTCCGCGGAGAGGTTTTATAAACGACAAACGCCGTAAAATATCGTTTACATATAGGTCTGGCAGGTCATCTGCTTCGTATGCTGAATTGATGACCTCGGAAAGTGAATTTGTAAAATCGGACATCCCGTTCGCGTACTGGACAGGCTGCAAACCGTGTGATTCACCCCACTGCTTGGACAGGGCGATGGCATAACCGCCATAGTATGCTGGATGCGTATTCGAACGTTCAAATGCAAGACGATCGGCCGTGTCAAAAGTTTGCAGAGCGTCTTCGTCGCTGCTTATCTCGAAAGCCTCTGTGAGTTTGTGAAATGGAATATCACAAAAGCATTTCTGGAGCACATAAATCTCGTCAAATGGATGGCCGCCTATTTCTAAATTGAGATATGCAATGTTCTCCTGACAGTAACGGGGAACTAACGCACGCCGCTTCAAAAGCGCAGAAAGATATTCGTGCCGCTGCATGAAATGAAACAGAGTATTTGCGCTCTGAACATAGTCATCACATTTTTGAAGAATAAGCTTCTGTTTCGTATCTATTTCTTTCAAAACAGTTGTCCCTCACATCCATAGTAGTATATGAATTATATCACATTTTGTGGGAAATGTTGTCGAAAACTTTCGCGTTTTTAATGCGTTGGGTGGATTTTGTGTTCTGGATTTTCTTGTATTTTTAATAAGGACGTGCCGCGGAAAGAATTTGCGGCACGTCCTCTTGCTTGCATCGTCAGACAATTCGATCACAGCGCAGTGTGGATGCTTTGGCAACCGGCATCAAATAAAGCGAAAATGTTTTTTGAGCCTCTCAGCGGAATACCACCCTCGAAGCCAGATGCGTGTTCCGTCCAAGGCATCAATCAAATGGTCGACGTTTGCAGGATGACTTAATGTTGCGGTGAATTGAACCAATTGACTTTTCAAAAGACCGTAATCGCTGGATACCTCATCGCTCATTGCAGCAGCGTAGTTTAACCTAAAAGAATCAATCGCTTTCATTGCAAGGTTAAACTGGTTAATAAATTTTTCTGCACTTTGTTGGGCAGCAATCTGCTGGCCATTATTCTTATCTATTTTTTTCATATATTGATATGAGCGGTTTCCAAATACTGTCCATAACGTGTCATAAATGTATACGACACTGTTGTTATAAGCGCCTACAGCAGCCCTGTCCTGCGCGGCTGTATCAGAGCGGTCGATAAAGAAAGCCAAAAGAGCTGCGCCAAACCCACTCGCGCTAAGGGACATCAGGACAGCAAGCCATTTTGATGTTTCAGCACACGGTAAAAATAAATATGCTGCAATCAAAACAATAGAAATCAAGAGACATATAAGGTAAATAAGAAAATGTGAGTTTTCAACTGATAAAATCCTATTTTTCTTCCTTCTGTCCTTTTCTTCTGCACGTTTTGCCTTAAGCTCTTCTTGCGAAAAGAGCGTTGCAAAATCGACCGTTGTTATAACGTCATCCATCGTGGATTCATCAACTGTTTGCATATAAAATATCCTCCTTGTTTACGGTTCAATGACCGAATTTCGTTCGTAGAGTTCCGTTTTTCGTCTCATTTCTTTGGCGAGCACTTTTGTGCAGCTGCCAGACCTGAGCCGCCAGGCCCAATTGCCGCCGAGTGTAGACGGTGTATTGATTCGTGCTTCATGGCCAAGGCGGAGCCAATCCTGTATGGGGATCACGGCCCAGTCTGCCGCGCAGGAAAGCGCTGCGGAAACAAAAAAGTCTACACAGGTCTCATCAGCGACTGTTTCACATAGCAGATAGGATTTTGCATACCGGACAGATGTGGGCGGTGCGCTGCGCAGCCAGCCGAGGATTGTATCATTATCGTGTGTCCCGGTATACACAACACAGTTCTTAGGATATTTGAACGGAATATAGTCGCTCTTTTCACGTGCATCAAAAGCAAACTGCAGGATCTTCATGCCGGGAAAACCGCTGTATTCCAGCAGCTCCCGAACTTCTGGCGTCAGATATCCAAGGTCTTCTGCGATAATCGGAATGTCTGGGAAGGCTTCCTTGATGGAATCAACGAACGCTTTCCCAGGCCCCTTCTGCCATGCTCCGTTTCGAGCAGTTTTATCACCATAGGGAATCGCGTAGTAGCTTTCAAACCCGCGAAAATGATCGATTCTGAGACAATCGTATAGCTCAAATGAACCGCTCAGCCGTTCCTTCCACCACTGGAAGCCAGTCTCCTGCATCAGATCCCATCGATACAATGGATTTCCCCAAAGCTGACCGTCTGCGGTAAAGGCGTCTGGCAGACATCCGGCAACTAAAACCGGGCGGTCTTCTTCATCAAGCAGAAACAGTTCCGGATTTGCCCATGCATCCGCAGAATCAAGTGCAACATAGATTGGGATATCGCCTATGATTTTTACGTTGTGCGCCCTTGCATAAGCGGCAAGTTTTTTCCATTGCGTATAAAATAACAACTGAAGAAACACGTAAAAATCAACCTCGGACTGTAATTCCTGCCGGGCTTTCTCTAATGTATGGCGTTCTCTCTTTCGTATAGCGCTTGGCCACTGCATCCATGCGAGACCGTTATAGCTATCCTTGAGCGCCATAAACAGAGCATAATCGTCTGCCCAGTTATGCGCTTTGCGGAAATGGTTGATTTCGTTGGGGTTGTCAAAACGAGAATATGCTTTTTTCAAAATCACATACCGATATTGATACTGCTTTGCGTAATCGATCGTCGTACTGTCAGCTTGGTCCGCCAGCGGCGCACAGTCTTCTTTTTGGAGCAGTCCGTCTTCGCAGAGCTGTTCGAGGTCAATAAAGTATGGATTTCCGGCAAATGCCGAAAAGCTCTGATATGGGCTGTCGCCAAAGCTGGTCGGGCCAATCGGCAATACCTGCCACAGTTGCTGCCCCGCTTCATGCAGAAAATCGATCCAATCATAGGCGGCCTTACCGAGTGTACCAATGCCATATGGAGATGGCAAGCTGAAGATGGGCAGCAATACACCACTGCATCGTTTCATAAAACGCTCCTTTCGACGAAAATGGCGGGTGGGCAGTACAAACTGCGCCACCCGCCGTTGTTGCAACTGAATGTTTAGAATGTCGGATAAATATCGATTGTGGTGCCGCCTGTTCCGGTAAAGTTCAGGCCGCTGGACCATGTTTCGTTGTTGATCAGAGGCTTAAATTCGAACGTCTCGCCAGCGGGAATGCGTTCCGTTTCATAAACCCAGCAATCAGACGAAACATTCAGCATACTGCGGCCGAGATCCCACTTCAGCGGGTATTCATCGCCGCGCAGATACATGGTGTTTCCGAGGCCTACGTCATAATGGACGCGAATCGTTGTGACAGTGCGCTCCATCGGCGTGTATTCTGCAACCGTGCCGGATGTAAATACATAGGCCGTTTTCGCAGGCAGCGTAATATTGAGCATTTTGCTCGTTACGCTGCCGCTTGTGATCTGCGCAGTCACGGAAGTGTCCAGCAGGTTGGTAAGCGTCGTGCCAATTGTAAGGCTGCTTTCTGCACGGATCGGAATCTGACGGGTTTCATTGCTCGTCCCGTTATTGAAGATCACAATTACTTCCTGTCCGGTTGTATCGTCTCTGCGGGAGTAGGCGTAGATATTGTCTTCCGACCACATTTCTCGCTGCACACCGGTCTGCAGGCAAGAATAGGTTTTCCGCAGTTCAGTAAGCCGCTGGATGTACTTGTAAGTGATTCCGTCTTCCGAGAAGCTCGGCATGACTTCGCGATTTTCTTTGTTTGCGATACCTGCCCACTCCGTGGGAACACCGCCGCCATAGCAGTTCTGCTCAGTTCCGTAGTACACATCGGGGATACCGCGGACAGTGAAAATAAAGGCCAGTGCCAGTCTGAGCTTCTGATAGTTATCGTCGGCAAGGCACAGGAAGCGATCACGGTCATGATTGTCGATAAACGTAATGAGATGGTTTACGTTTGCATATTTGTAATCCTGATCAAAAATCGCTTTAACGGTTGTAAAGCTGGCATCGTGCGCAAAGACTTCACGGGCCTGGAAGAAAAGCGGGAAGTCAAGCACGCCCCATTCATAATTGGAGAATGCACTCACATAGTCGACATCGCCGACGAAGATCTCGCCAAAAGAGGGAACACCGACGTAGGATTCAAACTCCTGCAGAAAATTTTTCGGCATCGAACGTGCGGCATCGACGCGGATGCCATCAGCGCCAGTCAAGGTGATCCAGTTTTTATAAGCATCCTTGATGGCCTGCCGGGCATCGGCATTATCCTGGTTCAGATCATCCAGACCTCCGAGGTCGTAATTCAAAACCTGATATTCATTGTTCCAGTCTGTAATATCACCATAGTGATGATACCAGTCAGGATTGTTGAATGGGGCAGCCGGCTGATAGCTGGCCGAGCTATAGGTGGAGCTTGCACCGTTAAAATAGTCTGCCGTATGATTCGGAACAACGTCCAGAATTACTTTGAGTCCTTTGCTGTGGGCTGCGGAAACGAGATCGATCAAATCCTGCTTCGTGCCGAAGTGAGGATCAGCAGAATTGTAATCGTGCGTGAAATAACCGTGATAACCGGATTCTTCGCCGTCTCTGCTCAGAAGTTCATTCTGAGAAGGCGGCGAGATCCAGATCGCCGTTACACCCAGATTTTTAATGTAGTCCAGTTTCTGCGTGATACCCTTCCAGTCACCGCCCTGTGTGTATTTGAGCTGTCCGGGGCGATACTCCTGATTCAGCGTACCGTTATTTGTCGGGTCTGCATCATAGAAACGGTCCGTTAGAATCATGTAGATAATGTCGCTTTCATTCAGGACGGAACTGTTATCGGTCATCGCCTGAATTTCGGTATCGTTTGCCGCTTCAGTCGGTGTGAAGTTTCTCACACCGGAATCGGCAACGGCGGTTGTGATTGAAGAACCTCCAAAGCCAGCAGCCAGGGCTGTCGGCGCGAGGATCATAGTTGAAACAAGTGCAAGAATCAGAAGTGTGGAGAGGAACTTCGTTTGGAACGTTTTCTTTGTCGTTAACATGAAAATGCCTCCTTTACATGATCTGAATTGAATTTGTTATCCTTTGATACCGCCGGTCTGCAAACCGGAAACGAAATATTTCTGGCAGCAGATGAAGATGATGAGCACGGGCAGCAGACTCGCCACGGACATGGCGAAGACGTAGCCCCACTGCGTAAACTGGTGCTGGCCGAAAAAGCCTGAGATGGCGATCGGCAGCGTGCGCTTCTGCGTGTCGTTCAGGACGGTCAGCGCCCACGGGAATTCCTCCCACGCCGTCAGGAAGTTGAAAATGCTGACGGACGCGATGGCCGGGCTTGCCAGTGGGCAGATGACCTTGAAAAACACAGTGAATACGCTGCCGCCGTCCATGTAGACGGCCTCGTCAAACTCCCGCGGGATGCTCTCGATGTAGCCTTTAATCATGAACGTAGAAAACGGAATGACCCACGCCACATAGAACGGCACCAGCCCCAGCAGTTTGTTCGTGAGCTTGA
>ENA-OPVH01000383-OPVH01000383.1-human-gut-metagenome-genome-assembly--contig:-NODE-383-length-31339-cov-5.983314_pt1 | contig 31339 bp, 27 predicted proteins | sample MGYA00241494_ERZ501980 | MGnify/ENA primary metagenome ERZ501980 (study PRJEB25962, sample SAMEA1964914) | human gut metagenome | biome: human gut; feature: human-associated habitat; material: faeces... | reverse complement strand
AAACCAAATGGAATGGGTGCGGCAGATGAACGCTTGCAAGGCACAGGCAGAGGAAGTTGTGAAAGCGGAATTGATTTACGATTGAGAGAGAAAGTCCGGGCAGAAAACTGTTCGGACTTTTCTCATATAGTTCAAAGTTGCGGTAGAATTGTTCACAAGTTTTATGGTATAATTTGAATACGAAATTGAGCAACAACTCGGAAGTTTTAAAGGAGGAATACCATGGGATTATTTGGTAAAAGCAAAAAAGAACGAGAAACAGAATACATGAGCAGATTAGATGTTCCATCGTGTTTAAAAGAAGATTTTGAATTGATTATTGATGATATATTTACAATTATGGGAGTTGGAACAGTTGCCACAGGAAACATATTAACAGGGATGTGCAGAGAAGGGGAAAATGCATGTATTTATAAAGCAAATGGAGATATCTTAGAAACCAGAATTACTACTGTCGATGTACATACAAAAGAACGAAAAGCAAATGGTTGTGGATATAAAACAGAGCATGTTGGACTTGGGTTACGAGGAATTTCCAAGGAACAATTAGAAAAGGGTGATAAAGTACTTGTAAAGAATGCCAATATGTATGGAATGTAATTACAAATTCAAGTTTGTCGCACTGATAAAATCCCTTTAGGAACTAAAGGGCGCACTTCTATACTCTCTGTCGAGAGTAGTGCGTCCTGCGGAGCTTCATTCTCCGTCAGCAGAAGAAAACTGCATGACCGAGAATGTTGCGTCACTTCGTTCCGTCAAGGTGGCTACACCCCCTTGCGCCGCTAAAGCGGCTATCCCCTGTGGACTTGCCGTCCGCAAACGGTTTTGACAAACCGTTTGCCGCCAGCAAGTTTGAAGATTAGACATAAACAAATCCTCCGCATGGTCTAAGTCATACGGAGGATTAACTGTTTTACGGACACCCGTCTATAAAGGCGGGGTCATTTTTTATAAGCCAAATTGAATCAATCCTTCTCGTTGAGCCACTCTTTAAGCACCTCAACATAATGGTCGTTGTCCTCTACGAAGCACATGTGGCGGCACTCCCTGAACAGCTCCCATCTCGAGTTTGGTATATTGTCGTACATCACCTTGGCTATATACGGTGTGCAAAGGTCATTGCCGCCATTGATCACGAGGCAGGGCTCCTTTATGTCCTTGAGCTTGTCTATTACATCGTAATCCTTCAGCGTACCCATTGGTGTGTACTCATTAGGGCCCCAGCCTATGACATAGCTCTCCCGGCCTGTCCTTTTCTTCCTCAGCAGGCACTCAGGCCCATTGGGATCGGGCTTGCCCGCAGCGTGGCGCAGCATATACTCTTCCTCTGCCCTCTGGTATATATCGCTGGAATAGTCACCGGTCTCGGTAGCCGTTTTTATGGCTTCCTGGTATTCCTCCGGCAGCTCCTTTATCATGCGTGCCTGTTCAATGCCCCACAGCCAGCTTGCGGGCAGCGTGCTGGAAAGTATGCCGCTCTTTACGCCTGAGTGCTCATAGTTGCAGATATAGGTCAATAGCAGCATGCCTCCCCAGGACTGGCCCAGCAGGTGGCAGGTATCCAGTCCCAGATGCTTTCTCAGCGCGATAAGCTCATTTACCCATGTCTCGGCCTTCCATAGCTCAGGCCTTCCGTCGACGTATGAGTTGCCGCAGCCTATCTGGTCATACATGACGAGCATGCGACCGTCCTCCTCCGCCACCCTGTCCAGCACCTCGAAATAATTGTGAGTGGAGCCAGGGCCTCCATGCAGGAGTATCAGCGGCGCCTTGTCAGTACGCTCGCCAACCGTCCTGTAATAGGTATGGTGTCCCATAAAAGGCATATAACCTTCGCTTATCTTCATGGCCTTTATCCTCATATCCTTCAGTTAAATAGTGAGTCCGCTGTCATCTGAAAGTATAACTTTTCAGAGCAGCTTCTGTCAAGCTTTGCCAAAGACCGCCCGTATTGCGTTTTCGTTTCTTTCCGAAAACGGCGATTCTGTCATAGTCCCCATTAGGATAGACGTAGATGGCGCTATAGAACCATACAACAGCGTAAATTCCGTGTTTGACGCTTATAATCCTGTTTACGTTGCAGACCTGTTGAGAGATGAGAACATAAGGTACACGCGAAATAATAAAAGCGTCGAAGAGCTTCTTTCCAACAGGCGACAAGTGCCTGCCGCGACTCGCTCGGTCGACGCTTCCGACACCGAGGGGCTTCTTTCCAACGGGCGAGAAGTGCCCGCCGCGACTCGCACCTCTGATGTCAATAACACCGTATCACAGGAAAGCGTTCGCGTCAAGGAGTACCTTGCGAATTTACACAAGCCCACCGCATATGCTGTCTATTTTTTCACATTAGGGTAAAGTCTATATAAAATTGGTGCTATATGCTATAATAAATCGTTAAGATAACACCCTTGGAAAGGAACTTACTATGGGACTGCCGGCAAAACTTGTGCATTCTCAATTGAATTTCTTTAAGCCGCTGGTTGCCAGCTGCTCACTGGAAACCATACGCCGGGGACAGGACAAGCTTGGCGAGCTTATGGAAGCCATACATAAAAAGGACGTTAAGGTGCGTGATCATCCCTTCGACCTCTTCGAGGGCGCATGGGTCATACCGCAGGACGAGCGCCGTCAGGGAGTCATACTTTACCTGCACGGGGGCGGCTATACCTGCGGCGATCTCGACTACGCCAAGGGCTTCGCCGCAACGCTTGCAGATGAAGAGGGCGTGCGCGTGTTCTGTGCCGCCTACAGGCTCGCTCCTGAACACCCCTTCCCCGCCGCACTCGACGACGCGCTGGAGGCATACAGATACCTCATTAGCAAGGGCTACGGTGGGGATCACATAATGCTCTGCGGCGAGAGTGCAGGCGGCGGCCTTTGCTACGCCCTCTGCTTAAAGCTAAAGGAGCTTAAAATGGCCATGCCCTGCGGGATCATTGCCATTTCCCCCTGGACAGACCTCACAGCTTCCGGCGAAAGCTACGAAACGAACCGCGACAACGATCCCTCTCTCACAGCTGAGGTTCTTGAGTTTTACGCCCAGTGCTACGCAGCCGGCCGCGACAGGCTGGACCCGCTGCTGTCCCCTCTATTCGGCGACCTTACAGGCATGCCGCCCTCTCTCATTTTTGCAGGCGGCGACGAGATATTGCTGGACGACTCCCGGCGGCTCCATTCAAGGCTGCTGCAATGCGGCTGCAGGAGCAGTCTGCACATCGCTCCGGGACGCTGGCACGCCTACGTGCTGTACCAGTTAAAGGAAAATCAGGACGATTTTGCCACGATAAACGAGTTTTTGAACAAACGCCTCTGTCCTGAACGCAAGCTACGCTGGATGCGTCTGGACAACGCGGCAAAGATATACCCCGCCGCCCGGCGCAGGAACTGGAACAACTTTTTCCGGCTCTCGGCCACCCTGAGCGAGCCCGTAGACAGGCCGGTGCTGCAATCCGCCCTCGATGTGACTGTGCGCCGCTTCCCCTCCATGGCGGTGCGGCTGCGCAGAGGCACCTTCTGGTACTACCTTGAGGAGCTTTCCAAGGCCCCCGCCATACGCGACGAAAAAGCCTGTCCGCTGGCCCACGTGCCCTTTAAAGAAGTTCGCGAGTGCGCTTTCAGGGTTATAGTATACAAGAACCGCATAGCCGTGGAGTTTTTCCACGCCATAACCGACGGCAACGGCGCGCTGGTATTCCTCAAGACACTGCTGGCCGAATACCTATACCAGAAGCACGGCCTCAATGTACCTAAGGAGGACGGTGTTCTGGGCAGGCTGGAGGAGCCCTCCGAGGAGGAGCTGGAGGACAGCTTTCTCAGGTTTGCCGGGGACGTGCGAGCAAGCCGACGGGAAAAAACAGCGTATCACCTCTCAGGCACCCCGGAGCCCGACGGATTTTTGAATCTTGTGACGTTCATGCTGGATGCGGAGTCCGTGCGCGGCAAGGCAAAGGAGTACGGGGTCACCGTTACAGAGTTCCTTTGCGCTGCTATGATGAAAGCCATACTCGACCTGCAGGCGGAAAAGGTATATTTCCGTAGGCACAGGCGCCCCGTAAAGGTGCTTATACCCGTAAACCTCCGAAAGCTTTTCCCGAGCAGAACCCTGCGCAACTTCGCCCTGTACGTCACCCCCGAAATAGACCCTCAGCTTGGCGATTACAGTTTTAAGGAGATATGCTCAGTAGTCCATCACCGCATGGGGCTGGACTGCACCGCAAAGCTCATGGGTACTCGTATAGCCGCCAACGTCAGCAGTGAAAAGGCTTTTATCTTAAAGGTGATGCCGCTGTTCATAAAAAACGCTGCCATGAAAGCCGTATTTGACGCTGTAGGTGAATGCAAGTCTTGCCTTTGCCTATCGAACCTGGGCAATGTTACCGTACCCGAAGCTATGCGCCCCTACATAAGCCGCATGGACTTCATAATAGGCGTGCAGGCCCGGGCGCCCCACAACTGCGGCGTGCTGTCATATAACGGCACCATGTATATCAACATGATACGCAACATAACGGAGCCTGAGCTGGAACTGCACTTTTTCCGGGTGCTTCAGGATCAGGGCCTTCACGTAAAGGCCGAAAGCAACCAGCCATAGTTCAAGGAAAGGAAGGCGTGAGCTTTGTATTGTATAAAATGTGGAGTTGAGCTAAGCGACAGCGAGGAAAAGTGCCCGCTTTGCGGCACTGTGGTGTTTCACCCGTATATAAAGCGTCCGGACGGCGAAAAGCCGTACCCCGTTGACCGGAAACCTCAGGAGACCGCCAGCCGGTCCGGCCTGCTGTTCATACTTACCATGCTGTTTCTGCTGCCCCTCGCTACGTCGCTGCTGTGCGACTGGAAGATCAACGGCAGAATACTCTGGTCCGGCTACGTAGGCGGCGCGCTGACGGTGTTTTATGTGATAGTCGTACTGCCAATGTGGTTCAGGCGCCCCATACCTGTGGTGTTCGTAGCGGCAGACTTTATCGCCGCAGGCCTATACCTGCTCTATATAAACTTCGCCACAGGCGGCCATTGGTTCCTGTCCTTCGCATTCCCCGTCACCGGGGGACTGATGATAATCGCCGTAGGCGCGGTGGCGCTGATGTACTATCTGCGCCGCGGGTATCTATATATAATCGCCGGCACTCTCATAGCTACAGGCGGCTTCATGGTGCTGGTGGAATACCTGCTCAATTACACCTTTGGCCTCCACGACAGCCTGATATGGTCCATATATCCCCTCGCGTGCTGCCTTATATTAGGGCTCACTCTCATCATCATCGCCTGCTGCCCGCCTCTTAGGGAAAGCGTGAAACGAAAATTTTTTATCTGACAAGAAATAGCAAAAGTGCGGCACATTTCAAACTGTGCCGCATTTTTCATTATTTAACTACGTCTACTTCATTTATGCCGTAATATTCAAACAGTTCAATGGCCTCCCTGCCTATCCTCTCGCCGGACACCGCAATGGGTATCGCAGGGGGGCAGGACACGGCAGGAGCGCCGCATATACGGCCCAATGCCTCGCTTACCGGTATCACCTCGTGGGGCCGGAAAAACGCCTCCCGGACCGACATAGCCCTTTCCGCCTTGGCAATGGGCAGCAGCTCTTGCTCTGCTGGTCTGCTGCGGCACTCGCCAAGCACTTTTTCCAGCCTGTACAGCTCTTCTAAAGTATTGTTGGGCGTAGTCATGAGTACCGCGTAGCCGGCGTCCGCATGCTCGCACTCTATATTCCCGCCGCGCAGCAGCTTGGCTATGTCCGTGCCTCTCATGCTCTCCGTAGCCCGTACGGTCAGCCGAAGGGGGTCGCTTTGGGGCACTTTCCACCCACGGCTCCCGAGCCGCCGTTTAAGGCAGTCCATATTCCCTGCCCATTCCGCTATCCTCTTTGGGTAATCTCCCGCCAGAAGGCTGTTGCAGGCGTCCAGCGAGGCCATTATAAGGTATGACGGGCTGGTGGAGCCGAAGAGGGCCAATGCCGACTTTGCCTGATCGGCATAGCGTGCAGGCAGACGCCTGCTTATATGCAGGTACGCGCCGCCTGTCAGCACAGGCAGCGTTTTGTGGGCCGACGAGCAGCACATGTCCGCGCCGAGGTCCAGCGGGTCCAGCGATTTTGGCAGAAACTTCAGATATGCTCCGTGGGCATTGTCAACGAGAAGTATCGTGCCGCTGTCGTGGCACACTTTGGCAAGGTTTCCCATATCCGCCATTTCGCCCAGATAATCGGGGCTGGTTACATACACGGCGGCAGGCGGAGCATCAAGCTTATTAAGTGTTTCCTTCAGTATTGCCGGCGTCACGGGGCAGCCGCAGAGAGAACTGCTGCTCTCCGGCCACAGCCATACCGGCTCTATATCAAGGAGAGCCGCGGCATATACAAAGGTCTTGTGCACATTGCGGGCAGCCACTATCACATTTGAATTGCCCTTCGGCCTGTTGTTGAGGGCGAGATACAGCATTGCCCGTATGCACTGGCTGGAGCCCTCGGTAGAATAGCAGGTGTGCTGCGTGCCGAACAGTTCCATCGCATTGCGCTCGCTTTTGGCGATAATGCCGTCAGCCTCGTACAGCGCGTCTGCGCCGTATACCTCGGTTATATCCCATTTTTCGCAACCCAGCATGCCCTTGCCCTTATGACCGGGCATATGGAAGCGCACCCAGTCATGTTCCGAGTACTGCCTGAGAAAGTCGAGTATGGGAGTGTCCATCACATATCCTCTTGCGCGACCTTCATCATTATTGCGCACTCTATCCTCTTCTTGAACAGCTCGCATCCCGCGGGATATACGCCGCGTATGCTGCCCGTAGCGTGATAAGCGTTGGCGGCACAGCCACCGGAGCAATAAAGCTTAGCCCAGCAGTTCTCGCATTCCCTGCGGGCATATGCGTTGCAGGAGCGGAACTCGCTTCGTACTGCCTCGTTTGTGACACCCTTCCATATGTCGCCCAGCTTGAACTTTTCCTCGCCTACGAACTGGTGGCAGGGATACAGATCCCCCCATGGTGTGACCGCCATGTACTCTGTGCCGGAGCCGCAGCCGGATATGCGCTTATATATGCAGGGGCCGCCCGTAAGATCCAGCATGTAATGATAGAAGGTTATGGGCCTTCCCTCTTTTTCGCGGCGCAGCATATCCTTTGCAAGTATCTCGTACTGCTCCTTTACTATCTCAAGATCGTCGGAGGTCAGAGCAGCCGGGTCGTCCGGCGCGCAGACCACGGGCTCCATGCTAAGCTCGGTAAAGCCCAGATCCGCCATATGGAATACGTCGTTGGTAAAGTCGGGATTAGCGTGGGTGAAGGTGCCGCGCATATAGTAGTTCTTGCCGCCTCTTGCCTCCACAAGCTTACGGAACTTGGGCACTATGCGGTCATAGCTGCCGTTGCCCGCGTAATCTACACGGGTGGCGTCATTTATCTCCTTGCGGCCGTCCAGGGACAGCACCACATTGCTCATCTCCCTATTGCAGAACTCTATGACCTCGTCGTCGATGAGCATGCCGTTGGTGGTGAGGGTGAAGCGGAAGTTCTTGCCCCGTTCCTTCTCTACGCTGCGGGCATACTTCACAAGCCGCTTTACCACGTCCCAGTTCATCAGCGGCTCGCCGCCGAAGAAGTCCACCTCGAGGTTGGTGCGGCTGCCTGAATTCTCCATCAGGAAGTCCAGCGCGCGCTTGCCCACCTCATAGCTCATCAGCGCACGCTCGCCGTGATACTTGCCCTGGCTGGCGAAGCAGTATGCGCAGTTGAGATTGCAGGTATGGGCGACGTGCAGGCACAGCGCCTTTATAACGTCGCCCGAGCGCTGCTTGAAGGTTCCCGCCATCTCTGAGAATGTATCCTGTGTAAACAGCTTTCCGGCTGCTATCAGGGCCTTTATGTCCTCGATGCAGTCCAGTATGTCCTTCTCCTTTACATCCTGGCGGCCGGCGTATTTTTCGGATACGGCCTTCACTATTTCCTCCGGGCTGTTATCCTGATACATGGCGATTATGTCGTATGCCACCTCATCCACCACGTGTATGGAGCCGGAGCAGGAATCCAGCACTATATTGTAACCGTTTAGATTGTACTGATGAACCATTATCGCCTCTCCTATTAGGCTGCAACATAAAAACTGCCGCCTGGGAACAGGCGGCAACTTTTATTGCCAAGTTTAGTTATTCTTATTCTCGCACTTCTGGTTGGCCACGCCGCAGCTGGTTTTGCAGGCAGACTGGCATGAGGTCTGGCATTCGCCGCAGCCGCCGTTCTTTGCGCTCTCACAGAGGTTGCGGGTCTCGAGGGTCTTGATTCTTTCCATGGTTTTATCTCCATTCTGTCAGTTTTGATTTTTATATGTTCGGGCGTTTCCGCCAAAGCAAACGCATTCGTCCACTATTACTTAAAATACTATATCAAATGATATTTTCAAAGTCAATGAAATTTATATATATGCCCGGCAATATACATAAAAACCAATCCCGGACGGCGCCTGTTTTATTGAGCCGACTCAACTTTTTTTGTGCGGTATCAACCGTTCTCCGCAGTCCGGGCAGTATTCGGGCATTCTCCCCTGGCCCCATAGGTACAGGTTGCAGCCGCAATACGGGCAGCGGAAAAACTTTATAGCCTGTATTATGCCGGCAGCTGCCACCAGCACCGCTACCGCTATGCCCACTATGGCAGCACTTTCGTTTATATATGCTAACACACAGTTTATTATCGAAAGCGCCAACGCCCCTATAAGGCATATCCAAAGTATCCTGTGGCTCTTTTTGTAATCCATCTGTATCTTCCCGTTATTCCGGCAGCACGTTCAGATCTTCGCTGTACTCCAGCCGGAACTCCTTATCAGTAAGTGTCATGTCTGTATCTATCTGGGCAAACAGAGTATTGTCGCCATTTTCCAGCCGAAGCACGTATTGGCCGTCTCTGGTCTGCACCCTGCCGGATGCTATCTCTGTGCCATCCTCATCAAAAAAACGTATGTTCAGCGCGCATACCAGTGTATCCGGGTATTCGTTCACCGCAACGGCATCCATAAATGTATCCCCGCACTGCTCGTACACCTGAATATTTTTGAAGGATATGTACTGCTGGAAGTGCTCTTCGCCCACTATCAGCGATCCGTTTTTATCGTACGCGCTGCTGAGATCCGCCATTTCCTCCACCTGAACCGGCTCCGGCGTAGGGCTTGGGGTAGGTTCGGGGGGCTGCGTAGACTCCGGCGGCATAGTCACGGAAGGAACGATATGCGCCCCCGTGTTCACACAGCCCGTGAGCAGCATGCATACCGAGACCGCTATAAGCAGCTTAACAATCCTCTTGCTCATATTCTTCCCTGTTCTCATGGATAAGCTCCATCTTGAGATTATAAAGCTTATCGGATATGTCCACCTTGTAGGTGTGAGGATTGAGTATGCGCCTGTATTCCTCCCAGAATGCAGCCAGCTCCTTTTTGCTGTATTCCCTTATTGAGCATACGTCGGGGCTCTCATATACCTGCCTGCCGTCTACGAATACCGGCACCAGAAGCTCTCTCGCATAAAAGTCCCGTATTACCTTAGTCTGATAGGTATGGTGCTGGTTATACAGCTTGATAGGCTTGCTGTCGTCTATGGTCTCGTCGTCAAGGGCGATTATATCCGCAAGCGCCATATTGTCCCGCTTGCCGTACAGGCGGTATATCTTTTTATATCCGGGATTGGTGAGCTTTGCGGGATTTTCACTTATCTTTATCTTGGGCGTCATTTTGCCGTCCACTATCTCGGCGGACATTTTATACACGCCGCCCAGCGCGGGCCAGTCATAGGAGGTTATCATCTTGGTGCCCACGCCCCATACGTCTATCCTTGCACCCTGTGCCTTCAACTCGCGGATAACGTATTCGTCAAGATCGCTGGAGGCAAATATGCGCGCATCCTGATAGCCTGCGGCATTCAGCATCCTGCGGGCCTCCTTGGAGAAATAGGCAAGGTCGCCGCTGTCAAGGCGTATGCCCACCGGCTTATGACCTTTTGCCCTCAGCTCATCGAATACCTTTATGGCATTTGGTACGCCGGACTTGAGAGTATCGTAGGTGTCAACAAGCAGCATACAGGAATCCGGGAATATCTCGGCATATGCGCGGAAAGCATCCAGCTCGGTCGGGAAGCTCATTACCCAGCTGTGGGCGTGAGTGCCTGCGATCGCCACATCGTAAAGCTGGCCTGCAAGCACGTTGCTGGTAGAGCTGCAGCCGCCTATTATCGCCGCCCTTGCGCCGTATGTACCTGCGTCTGGGCCCTGGGCACGGCGAAGGCCGAACTCCAGCACCGCGCCTCCGTCTGCGGCGTAAACCACGCGGCTGGCCTTGGTGGCTATAAGGGTCTGGTGGTTGATTATATTGAGCAGCGTAGTCTCCACAAGCTGTGCTTCCATGATAGGGGCCTTTACACGGACGAGGGGCTCATAGGGAAACACAGGCGTACCTTCAGGTATGGCATATACCTCTCCGGTAAAATGCATTTCGCTCAGCACCTTCAGGAAGCCCTCGTCAAAGAGCTTCAATCCGCGAAGGTATTCTATATCCTCCGGGCCAAAGTGTATGTTCTTTATGTAATCTATGGCGGTGTCAAGGCCCGCCATGATGGTATAGCCGCTGTTTGGCATATTTTCCCTGAAAAACACATCGAACACAGCCTGGTTTTTCGTCATGCCAAATTTGTAGTAGCCGTACATCATGGTAAGCTGGTAAAGGTCCGTCATCATGGTAAGGTTTCGCATATTTCAATCCCCCCGAATTTTTCTGCTTTACTGCCCGTCCCCGGCGCCGTCCTTCTGCTCCGTCTCTTCACTTTCCGGCTTTTCTCCGGCAGCTTCTTCCTTTTCGCTTTCCCCGGCGCTGTCCGCTTCGTCCGGCGCGGCTGCTTCCTCTGCTTCGGCCTCCGGCGCGGGCCATATCAGCCTGCCCAGCTTCTTTTCCTTAAAATGCCTTATGATGAAGAAGGCAGCTACCGCGGCTACGACTATGAGGCTAAGCATCTCCGATACCCGCACGCCTGCGGCTATCGCCCCGCCCGGCTTTATTATATACAGGCTGTCACCCCTGAGCCTCTCCACGAACATTCTCTCAAGACCGTACAGTGCGGCATATGATAATATCGCATCGCCGTCGTGCCTGAATTTTTTGCGGCAGCTCCACAGTATGATAAACACTATAAGACACCATACGGACTCATAGAAAAATGTGGCCATATGGTAGGGATTGGAGCAGGGCTGGCCGTTGAAGGTATGGTAGCCCTCTATATACACCGCAAAGGGGAACCACATAAGCTCACCATTGCTTATGGGAAGGCCGAAGGCCTCCTGATTAAAAAAGTTTCCCCAGCGGCCTATGGCCTGAGCCAGCACAAGGCCGGGGGCTATGCAGTCCGCAAGCTTCAGAAAGCGTATCTTCCTGACTCTGGAATAGATGAACATACCGAGAAGCCCGCCTATTACCGCGCCGTATATGGCAAGGCCCCCCTCCCATATATACAGGGCGCGTATGGGGTTTGAGGCATAGCTCGCCCACTCGAAAATCACATAGTAAAGCCTTGCGCCCACCACGCCTGATGGGATTATCACAAGGCACATATCCAGTATATCGTCCTCGGTCAGCCTCTTGCGCTTGCCTTCCTTGAGCGTGAGCCATACTGCTATCAAGATGCCGAGAGCCATGAGCACGCCGTACCAGTATACGTCGCGTCCGAACAGAGTAAACGCTACCCTGCTGGGATTATTCATATTTTGTTCCTCCAATTACGCTTAAAATATCAAACATACTAAAATACGGCAGGAACCCTTGCCCATGCCGCACTTTGGCATTATCAGTATTATACTCCAAACTTCCCTTTAAATAAAGCCCGCCAATGTGAATAATAGTCAAATCGCGTAAAAGGCCCAAATTATATACCTAATAGGCCAGCCTTGCAGGGCGCGCCTATGCCCAATTGAAATTTTTCTTCCCCGCGCCAAGCTCAAAATGGCACTTGGCTATGCCCAGGTCTATTCTTGAATAAAAGCCCCTGCCCGCCTTTGCGGATACCTTGCCATCTGCAATGGCAAAAAAGAATTTCTGCTGATTTACCGCAGTTGGCGCCAGCAGCGCCGCCTCAACGCCTTTTTTAAACCACTCCGGCACGTCGCCCATATCGGCTACCTCGGAGGGCGCCTTGCTTTTATGCGGCACGCCCTGAGTTTTGCCGTAGCCTATTGCTATGACTATGCACAGCTTTTCCCCGGCGTCAAGCTTGTAAGCCGTCTTTATCCTGCTGTATGTCATGGCCACCCAACAGGTATTGAGTCCGAGCTGCTGGGCAAGGAGCACCAGCTTCTCCCCATAGTAGCCACATTTTTCTTCAAGGTCAGCGTCTTTCTTCCCTATCATTGCGATATAATCCGTCACGCCGGAGAATTTGCCATAGTGTGCCATAGGGCTGTCGAAGGCCTTGGACTCATGGGTGATAAGCTGTATATGCAGTCCGCTCCGGCCGTTGAGCTCCGCTATTTTATCCTCCAGCATGTCCTTGATCTCGCCTTCAATCTCCCTCTGCTCATACGCCCGCACGGAATGGCGCGCCCGCATGGCTTCGTATATATCCATCTTTACCTGCATACCCTGCTCCCTTCCAGCATTTTTATCGGCTTATGCCGCCGCGCGGCCTTGTTTTAAAAAGCGCCGTTCAGGCGTAAACCACCTAAACGGCGCTATGTCGCTTTTTGCCTTAGATCAGTACGCTCTTGCGAAATACATCATGGTCTTTGCCTCACGGTTGCAGAATACGCACTTACAGCCGGGCTTTACAGTCGTATCCTCATCCATGGGCTTGCAGCGGGTAGATGCGCCGGTAACGCACTTTATTTCCATCTCACAATCGGGATCGGCACACCAGGGGGCCTTTACGAAGCCCTTCTTTACGCCGTCCATAAAGTCACCGAAGTTTTCAGCATGAGTAGTATGAGCCTTGCGGTGCTCGAAAGCCATATCGTACATGGTCTGATGTATATCGGCCATGAGCTTTACGAGGTTTTCTCCTATGCCTTGGATCGGCATGGTGAACTTCTCGAGGGTATCGCGTCGCACTACGGTCACCACGCCGTTCTCAATATCCCTGGGGCCTATCTCAATACGGGCGGGAACGCCCTTCATCTCCCACTGGTTGAACTTCCAGCCCGCGCTCTGCTCGCTGTCGTCCAGCTTTACGCGGAGGCCCGATGCCTTTATCTCGTTATACAGCTCAGTCGCCTTCTCCAGAACGCCCTCTTTGTGCATGGCGATGGGCAGTATGACTACCTGAATGGGGGCTACTTTGGGAGGCAGCTTAAGGCCGCGGTCGTCGCCATGAACCATTATCATACCGCCGATCATGCGGGTAGAAGTGCCCCAGGAGGTGGTATAGCAGTATTCCTGCTTGCCCTCGCGGCTCAGATACTTGATATCATAGCTCCTTGCAAAGTGATCCGACAGGTTGTGGGAGGTGCCCATCTGCAACGCCTTTCCGTCATGCATCAGCGCCTCCAGAGTATATGTGGCCTCTGCGCCTGCAAAGCGTTCGCTCTCGCTCTTGCGGCCGCGTACTACGGGGATCGCCAGCACGTTTACCATAAAATCATAGTATACGTTGAGCATACGGATGGTTTCTTCCTGCGCGTCCTCATGGGTTTCATGTGCGGTATGGCCCTCCTGCCAGAGGAATTCGGAAGTACGGAGGAAGGGGCGGGTGCTCTTCTCCCAGCGCATTACGTTGCACCACTGGTTATACAGCACGGGCAGGTCGCGATAGGACTGTATCCACTTGGAATACATGGTTCCGATTATCGTTTCGCTGGTGGGTCGGATAGCCATGCGCTCCTGAAGCACCTCGTTGCCGCCCTGTGTTACCCATGCGACCTCAGGCGCGAAGCCTTCAACGTGCTCCGCCTCTTTCATCAACATGCTTTCGGGTATCAGCAGAGGGAAGTATGCATTCTGATGACCTGTATCCTTGAAGCGCTGATCCATTTCCTTCTGCATGAGCTCCCATACGGCATAGCCGTAAGGCTTAATGGCCATACAGCCGCGAACATCGGTATAGTCGCACATATCGTTTTTGAGCACGATATCGGTATACCACTTCGCAAAATCCACGTCGCGGGGGGTAATCTCCTGAACGAACTGGTTTTCTTTCTTTGCCATAATTTCCTCCGGTATTATTAAGTAAATTTAATTTACAAATTAAAAGCCGCCCTGAATATAAGGGCGGCTGTTTTTTGTCCGCGGTACCACCTTAATTGGTTCTCGGCCGGCCTTAACGCTCTCCTGCGGCAGGGCATTTCCTCCCTGCGGAATACGGAACGGGAACCGACACGAAACCGCGCAGCCGCCCTTTCAGCCAGTGAAGCAGCCTCTCTTTTCGCAGTTGCGGGAGCATCGGGCTTTCCGCAATATCCTTATCTAAATATAGTCGATTATAGCATCACATATAGATTATGTCAATCAATCCAGCTTTAATATATCGTTCAGTATGTCGTTGAGCTCGCTGTCAAGGCCGTCATCTCCTTTGTCAGCGTGGTCATCGTCATGCTTTTCCTCGCTGACGACTTCGTCCACGGTCCATACCTTTTCCTCCTCTGGCTCCTGCCCCGCGTCGGGCTTCGTCACCTCATCGGGAAGCTCCCGTCCCTCGATATTGTATATGCTCTTTATGAGCTCCGCAGGGTTCCGGTACTCGTCCGGAGTATCTATCTTTTCCGTCTCCGGCTGCTGGCCGACGCCGATATGCTCGTAATTTTCAAGGAAGCCGGCGTAGTTTTCAGCTTGGCGGCGCACCGTATCTGCGGTGTTCCTGATATAATCCTGGAAGTACCTGGCCTGCTCCTCGGCAGCCTTTGCCCTCTTCTCGGCATCTGCAACGATAGCCGCGGCCTGCGCCCGGGCTTCGTCAAGTATTCCGTCCCTTTGGGCCTCCATATCGGCCTTTTCACGCATGGCGGCGGCGATGATATCATCGCGCTTTGCTTCCGCTGCGCCAATTATGCGGTTCGCGGCGGACTTCGCGTCCGTAAGGGCGCTTACTACCGCGTCGTTTTTGTCCTGGTATTCCTTGATCCTGCGGTTCAGCTCCTGTATCTGCTGCTCCTTCTGTTCAAGTTCCCTCTGAAGCTCCTTCTTGCCGAACATCGTTTAGTCCTCCGTAAACATTATTTTAAAATCGGGTTCAAAAATTCATCTTCTGTTGGCCCACATCAGCCGGCGGCGCGTAACCCATATGCCGGTATCCCAGCGGCATCACCACGCGGCCCCGGGGCGTTCTCGCGATGAAGCCCAGCTGTATGAGATATGGCTCGTACACGTCCTCGATGGTGGTGGCGTCGTCGCCTGTGGCCGCGGCTATGGTATCAAGGCCTACAGGCCTGCCGCCGAACTTTTCTATCATGGTGGCGAGCATGCGCCTGTCCACAGCGTCAAGGCCCATCTCATCTATGGCCAGCATATCCAGGCCAGCCCGGGCTGTCTCAAGGTCTATCTCGCCATTGCCCCGTACCTGTGCGTAATCACGCACCCGCTTCAGCAGCCGATTAACTATTCGCGGTGTACCCCGGGAGCGCGAGGCTATCTCAAGGGCGCCCTCTGTGTCTATCTTAACGTTGAGTATATCCGCGCTGCGCTCGATTATTTCCTTCAGCTCCTCCGGGTTGTACAGCTCAAGCTGCTCCTTTATGCCGAACCTGTCCCTGAGGGGAGATGTGAGCATGCCCATATGCGTCGTTGCGCCTATGAGGGTAAACTTTGGAAGATCCAGACGTATGGAGTGGGCGGATGGACCCTTGCCTATTATTATGTCTATGGAATAATCCTCCATGGCAGGATACAGTACTTCCTCAACGCTGGAATTCAGCCTGTGTATCTCGTCTATGAACAGCACGTCGCCGGGGGCGAGATTTGTAAGTATGGCCGCAAGGTCACCTGCATGGGATATTGCTGGGCCTGACGTTACCCGCAGGTTGCCACCCATCTCGTTTGCGACTATGGCCGCAAGCGTGGTCTTGCCGAGGCCCGGCGGGCCATAGAAAAGAGCATGGTCCAGGGGCTCCCCTCTGTGCTTGGCCGCCTCTATGTATATGCGCATGTGTTCCTTGACGTTATGCTGACCTATGTACTCGTTAAGAAACCTGGGGCGCAGGCTGTATTCTATCTGCTCGTCCTCCATTGTCATGGAAGAGGTTATAAGTCTGTCGTCCATTTAAAAGCCGCTCCTCTTGCCCATTTCCCTGAGTGCCATGGTTATCATATCCTCTACCCTGCCGCATTCGCCTACTGCGGATACTGCGCGCCCGGCGCTTACACCGTCGTAGCCCAGCGCAACCAGCGCCGCTATGGCCTCTGCACGCATATCCATGCTGCCGCCAGCCGACGGAATTGCGGCTGAGGAAGACGCCATCTCCTCCTCGGACACCTTTTCCTTAAGCTCCAGCAGCAGCCTTGCGGCGGTCTTTTTCCCAAGGCCGGGTATCCTGTCAAAGGCCGCTGCGTTCTGGGTAACTATCGCCATGGCGATATCCTGCGGACTGAGCTTGCTGAGTATGCTAAGGGCAAGCTTTGGCCCTACCCGGTTCACGGCTATGAGCCTGCGGAACATCTCCCGCTCTTCTTTTGTATAGAAGCCGTACAAAGCTACCCCGTCCTGAGTTATGTTGAAGTGAGCAAGAAGCTTTGCCTCCCTGCCCGCGGTTATCTCGCGCAGCGTACTGTCCGGGCACAAAAGCTCGTACCCTACCCCTGCGGCCTCCACTACCGCCCTGTCTATGCCCTTCTCGTCCACTATGCCCTTTATATATGCGTACATTATGCCTTACCCTTACTTTATCCTGAATTCTGCCCTGGACACTTCGGAGGTGTTGGCATGGCATATGGCCGCGCCCAGCGCATCCGCAGCATCGTCCGGCTTTGGTACGGTCTTGAGATTCAGCAGCAGCTTTACCATCTGCTGCACCTGCTTTTTATCCGCATGTCCGTTTCCGGTTACGGCAAGCTTTATCTGCATGGGCGTGTACTCGTAAAGGGGTATCCCTCCCTGCTGTGCCGCCAGCATGGCCACGCCGCGCCCGGCGCCAACCTGTATAGCTGTGGTGGCGTTATGGTAGAAGAACAATTCCTCAAACACCGCACAGTCAGGCTTGTACAGCCGCAAAAGCTCGTTTACGCCGGCATACAGCATATCCAGCCTCTCGGGGAAAGGCGTTCCCACCTTTGTTTCCACAACGCCATAGTCCAATGGGCGCACCTTTCGCCCGTCGGCCTCCAGCACGCCGTAGCCCAATATTGCATAGCCCGGATCTATCCCCAAAATAATCAAAATCTGCCGCTCCGTTAAAAATACAATAAATCATTATATATTGTACCATGGGCGGCAGATTTTAACAACTTATTCCTCCGCTGCTTCTTCCATTCCCTCCGCGTCTTCTATTCCTTCAATATAGAGGTTTATATCCTCCAGCGCGTCAAACTCCATGCCTGCGGCAAGCTCGTCGTACGTTTCGCTCCCGGCGGGTATGTCCAGCAGGCACACCTCTGTCTTTTCGAAGCTCTGCTGGTCTGCCTCGAATACGGCTATCTTGCCGTTTTGTTCCCCGGTAAAATAGTGTTCCGGGCAGCAGTAGCCGAACTCCCGGTAAAGCGCCATCTTGCCGTCCTTTAGCTCATAATTGTAGCCGCCGTACTGCTGCATGATCCCTTCTGCCTCTCGGGCTGTCGCCGTTACGTTCTCACCCCGTTCTATTATGTGACCGCACTCGAATATGTTCACCGTAGTAACGGCGAACTTTTCCTCTGCGGTAACAGGCGTGTCCTCCTGTTCCTCCGGTTCCTTCACCGTAATACTCTCCGGCTGCTGCGGCTCACTTGTTCTTCCCGCGAACCAGCCCATGCCAAGGCCCATGGCAAGTATTATCAAACCCAGCACAGTGGCCGTATAGTACCCTTTTCGGTTAAGATTCATATATCCATCACGCTCCTTTTTGCCTTATTATTTCCAAAGAAGCGCAAAAAAACACGGGAGAGCTTTATGCTCCCCCGCGTTTTTCTATTGGAGGGTTATCGTATCAGTCTACATTCTGGCGCTTCTTGGCGTTTTCCTCAAGCTCCTTCAGCTTTGCTACAGGATCCTTTACCTTCGCAAGGAATATCATAGCGGCGATGATGTAGGGCTTAAAGGAAGCTTCCTTGTAAAGAGGATCGCGATAGCGATCGAATACGGAAGCGGCCACCTCGCCGTGCTCGCAGGAAACATCAGTAATATCTGCGGGCAGGCAATGCAGATACAGGGCCTTGCCTTCCTTGGTCAGGGACATCATTTCTTCGGTGCACTCCCAATCCTTATGCTCGGCGTTCTGTGCCAGCAGCCTCTTCTCCAGAGCCTTTATGCCGTCCATATCGCCCTTGCCGTAAAGGTCGGTACGCTCTTCCATAGCCTTGAATGGAGCCCAGCTCTTGGGGTAGACCACGTCGGCGTCCTTGAAGGCTTCCTTCATATCGTTGGTGATCTCGAACTTGCTGCCTGCCTTTTCGGCGTTCTTCCTGGCAACTTCCACCACCTCGTCCATTACTTCATAGCCCTCGGGGTATGCTAGGGTAACATCCATGCCGAGACGGGTGAAGAGGCCGATCGCGCCCTGAGGTACGGAGAGGGGCTTGCCGTAGCTGGGGGAATATGCCCAGGTCATGGCCAGCTTCTTGCCCTTCAGGTTCTCGATGCCGCCCAGTTCGTGGATAACATGGAGACTGTCCGCCAGTATCTGGGTGGGATGATCTATATCGCACTGGAGGTTTACTAGGGTGGGCTTCTGCTCGAGCACGCCGTCCTTGTTGCCCGCTGTCACGGCGTCAACCACGTTGTGCATATAGGTGTTGCCCTTGCCGATGTACATATCGTCGCGGATACCGATAACGTCAGCCATAAAGGAGATCATGTTGGCGGTCTCGCGGACGGTCTCGCCGTGGGCTATCTGGCTCTTGCCCTCGTCCAGGTCCTGCACTTCCAGGCCCAACAGGTTGCAGGCGGAAGCAAAGGAGAAGCGGGTACGGGTGGAATTGTCCCTGAACAGGCTGATGCCAAGGCCACTGTCGAATATCTTGGTGGAGACGTTGTTCTCGCGCAGATGCCTGAGGGCGTCGGCCACTTCATATACGGCCTGGATCTCGTCGTCAGTCTTCTCCCAGGTAAGGAAGAAGTCGCCATTGTACATATTCTCGTAGTTCAGCTTTTCCAGCTTATCGGTAAACTGTTTAACGTTGCTCATCTTATTCCTCCGAATAATATTTTAAATTATTATTTTAGCGAATGTTGTTGTTGGTCTTGCCTGCGCGGAACTGGCATACGTCGTCGGTCTTGTTCTCGCCCTTGTACATGGCGGGGGTGAGGGCATAGACCGCGGCACAGGTAGCCAGATCCTGCTTCCAGGTGATCTCGTTGGGGGCATGGGCCTGGCTCTCGGCGCCGGGGCCAAAGCCTACGCAGGGGATACCGTAGCGGCCCTGAATGGATACGCCGTTGGTAGAGAAGGTCCACTTGTCGATGAGGGGGCGATGGCGCTTATCCATTGCGGAGGACGCACCTATGCGCTGGTCGCCAAAGAGCGCCTTGTGAGCGTCGGCCACTGCCTGAACGTGGGCTGCGGTCTCCTTATTTATCCAGGTGGGGAAGTAGCATTCCGTCTCGTATACAAGGCCTGTCCAGGATGGGCGGTCATACATGTACATGGATACCTTTACGTCCTTTGCGTACTTCTTGCAGGAGGGCAGGTTGCGGATCTCTTCGAGGCAGGAATCCCAGGTCTCACCGGCAGTCATGCGGCGGTCAAGGGATACGGCGCATGAGTCAGCAACGGCGCAGCGGGAGGGAGAAGTATAGAATATCTGGGAAGCTGTGATGGTGCCGCGGCCCAGGAAGCGTGCATCTTCCCAATGCTCGGGATTGTATTTGGCGTCCAGCATCTTCACAAGTCCCTTTATCTCGGTGGAATCGGCGGCGTCGTTCTCGTTGAGGGCGCGCACGTCCTCCAGAATATCCGCCATCTTGTAGATGGCGTTGTCGCCGCGCTCAGGGGCTGAGCCGTGGCAGGATATGCCCTTCACGTCCACCCTTATCTCCATACGGCCGCGGTGGCCGCGGTATACGCCGCCGTCGGTGGGCTCGGTGGATACCACGAACTCGGGAACTACCTTATCCTCATTGTAGATATACTGCCAGCAAAGGCCGTCGCAGTCCTCCTCCTGTACGGAAGCAACTACCAGAATCTTATAACCCTCAGGAATGAGGCCCAGATCCTTCATGATCTTCGCGCCGTAAACGGCAGATACAACGCCGCCTTCCTGATCAGAACCGCCGCGGCCATATATAATCTCATCGGTCTCATAGCCCTTGTAGGGATCCTGCTCCCAGTTGGCGATGTTGCCTATGCCAACGGTGTCTATATGCCCGTCAAAAGCTATGATCTTGTCGCCGGTACCCATCCAGCCAAGGGCATTGCCCTGAGGGTCTATCTCAGCCTTATCAAAGCCAAGCTTCTTCATTTCTTCAATAGTACGCTTTACGACGCCCTCTTCCTCGCAGCTCTCGCTGGGAATGGCGATAAGGTCCCTGAGGAACTTTGTCATGTCGGGGATATAGCTTTGTGCAGCTTTCTTGACGCCTTCGTAATCCATCTTGTCTTTTCCTTTCTGTGGTTGAGGTATGTTTTAGCAAATATACCATCAGTTGACAAGAGCACACAAGCCCTAAAGGCTTGTTTTGGGACGCTCCTGCGTTCTCGTCGCTTGTATTACATCCAGTAGTACTGCGCTCCTCGGCCTTGGATCGCCCTCAAAACAAGCTCTTTAGGGTCTTCGAGTTTTAGAAGCCAAAGAGTATGGCAGAACAAGGAGGACGAGTGCAGAAATACTGGTTGTATTTCAAATGAGGACGACACAGTTATGCCGTGCTGTTTGGCTCCTAAAACCTTGTGTGTCCTTGTCAACTGATGGTATAACTGAATTATACTACCGACATGCAGGTTGGGCAATGGCTTTGTGGCACTCGTGCAAAGCCGCGTTTTCATTGGGACGGTTATGTGGTAAAATATTTTTATCTTTCAGGGAGGATTGAGATATGGGAAATGATCTCCACAGGAAGCTTAAAAATATGAAAATGGGCAGCGCAGTATGATGACGGGAAAATGCGGCATAATATCCGGCGGAGAGCGGGATACCCTAAGCGGCATAGAGGACTGCGGTCTCATCATCGCCTGCGATAGGGGATACGAATACGCAAGGGAAGCGGGCCTGCGCCCCGACCTGCTCATTGGCGATTTCGACTCATATACCGGCCCATTGCCTGAGGATATCCCCCGGCTGGACCTGCCCGCAGAAAAAGACGATACCGACACCATGGCGGCGGTGCGGTACGCCATAGCTCAGGGCTATGGCGAGATAAGGATATACTGCGCCCTGGGCGGCAGGGCGGATCACCTGTTGGGTAACATACAGGCACTCTCCTTCTGCGCGGAGCGGAGCGTAAGGGCCTCCATAGTGGGAGGCTGCTGCCGCATAGACGTGATAAAAAATTCTGTTATTTCCCTTGAAGAACAAAATGGGTATTTTTCCGTAATATCCCTGAGCGACGTCAGCACCGTCACCATAGAGAACGCAAAATATGAGCTCTCTGACGCCCGCCTGACCAACTCCTTCCCCATAGGCGTGAGCAACCGGTGGAAGAATGGCGAAGCGCGGGTGAAGGTTAAGGACGGGACTGCGGCGGTGATCAGGGTAAAAGAATAGATGCCGTATATCTTTCCTGTTTTTCGTCCATACTATCCTCCGAGCCCCCTATGCGGGCAAACAAATACGGAAAATATCAAGGAGGAAACTCAGTATGATGAAGAAGACAGCGGCGATGATGCTGGCAATGGCGTTAATAGCGGCATTTGCGGGCTGCGCGCCCCAGAACACACCTGCCCCCAGCCCCAGCCCGGCGGCGGTAGCTACCCCTGCGGCCTCCCCCGTGGTTTCGCCTGAGGTCACCAATAACGCGGGAACAGGCCCTAATACTCAGGGCAATACCGAAGGCGTTATAGAGGGCTTCAAGGAGGGCGAGGTAGTGGATGCGGACAAGCTGCCCGACAAGGTGAAGACCGCCATAAAGGAAAAATATCCTGAGGCGACCATAAAGACCGTCACCTTCGCCACCTATGAGAATCAGCAGCTCTATAAGATATTGCTGCAAAAGACTGAAAACGACACTACCGAAGAGGTGTACGTCACCGCCAACGGCGCCATAATACCCGCGAAGGCTACCGCCGCAGCAACTCCCGGCGTCTCTCCCGCAGGCACAGCGGCTCCCGCAAAGAAAAAGTAACGCGATTAAAAAGCGGCCTCGCGCCGCTTATTTTTTTGCCAATTTAGGCCGAATTGCAAAAATACATCAAAAAAACACAGCAGACGGGAAATTTCCCACAAACTCTGGTATAATAAACAAAAACGCACCGGGAGGTCTGTAATATGTACGGATATTACGGCTACGACACGCTGTTCCTTGCGGTAATAGTTGTGTTCATACTGGGCATATGGGCCCAGATAAGGGTAAAAAACACATATAAGAAGTATTCGCAGGAGTACGCCTCCTCAGGCGTTACCGCAGCCAACATGGCGGAACGTATGCTTTCGGAGCACGGAAGCTCCGTTCAGGTAACTATGATACCCGGCAGCCTTACGGACAACTACAACCCCCGGACGGGGCTGGTCAGCCTGTCCCAGGGCACCTACGGCAGCACGAGCGTAGCGGCCCTCGCCGTAGCGGCCCATGAGATAGGTCATGTCATGCAGCATCAGGAGGGGTATATCCCCATAAGGATACGCAACGCCATACTGCCCGCCGCCTCCATAGGCTCCACCGCCGCGCCGTATATAGTCATACTGGGCGCGATAATGGGCTCCTATAACCTTGCCATGATAGGCGTGTATCTTTTCCTCGCCATGCTGATATTCCAGATAGTGACGCTGCCGGTAGAGCTCAACGCCTCCAGCCGCGGCCTTGAGATGCTGGAGTCCGGCGGCTATATCTCCTACGATCAGCGGGGCGATGCTAAGGCGGTGCTGAAGGCTGCCGCCATGACGTACATCGTTGCGGCGCTTTCCACCCTTGTATCCTTCCTGCGGCTCCTTATGATAGCCAACAACAGCAGGCGAAGGAATTAACGGCATAAAAGCTCGAAAAAGTGGCGTTCAGCCACTTTTTCGACAGTCATAAGGCGCGGGAACCCGCGCCTTTGGTTTATCCTCGTTTCACCTTCACATCGAACCTTACCGCCTTTTCCGCGCCGAACATGTAGCCGGTGGAAGCCTCCAGCTGCTCGAAGGAGGTCTCGGTGATGAGCAGCGTATCCCCATAGAGCCGCACGCGGTACTCCGCAGGCGCGCCGTACTCCGGTGCGCCCGGCTCCTCCAGCATATCCCTGTCCTCTGCCACGAGGGGCAGCGGGCATATGAGGTCGAGGCCGTTGCCATAGCCCATGGTAAGGTCTATGGAGAACCTTATGTATATCCGGCAGCTTTGGCCGGGGTCCAGCTCGTTCAAAAGGGGCAGAGTAAGTACCGGGCCGTCCAGGGTATAGTAGGCCATTTCCCCATTGAGCGCTACACCGGTCACCTCCATGCATCCGGGAGCCACGGCGTTTGGATAAAGGCCGATATCAAGGGAGTATACCGTCTCCACCTGCCTGCTCACGTAGTCTATGAGCACCTGCCCTTCTGCCCGCCTGCCCTTGGTGTCTATGTATAGAGAGGCGGCGTACAGGCTGTCGGTGCGGCCGGCCGGCGCTATGTCCGGCGTTGGGGCGGCGGCAGGCTCCGACGTAAGGTCGGGTATGATGGGCTCCGCTGCGGAGGAGGTATTCTCCGCCTCGCCCTTAAGCGGTATGGCTCCCAGCCCCGTCCATACCAGATAGCACAGCGCGAGGAACGCCATAACCCCCGCCGTTATGAGAATGCCGCGCTTTAAGGCGCGCTTTTTTCTTTTTCGCTTTGCCGTGTTTTCCATGTGCCTGATTATACCACATATCGCCGCAAAAGTGTTTGAACAATGGCGAATCTTGCCCCTATTGCACCAATACGCTCTCCCCGGTGGAAAGAAGGTGTATCCAGCACTCCTTTACGGGGATGCCCGTCAGCTCCTCAAGGGCGCTCTTATAGAGCCTTAGCTGCTTTGCGTGGCTCATTGCCACCTCCTTAGCCCTGCCCTTTGGAACATAGTCCGTCTTGTAGTCTATAAGCACCCATTCGCCGCCTTCAATAAAGCAGCAGTCGATTATGCCCTGCAAAAGCAGAGTCTCATCCGTATCCGCATCGAATACGGAATTTGCCTTTACCCTGTGGTTAAAGGCAAGCTCCCGCTCCACCCTTGGCGAAGCGAGCATACGGCTGCCCAGCCCCTTTGAGAAGAAGTCCACTATGTTGGCCGCATATATGCCCTCCGCCTCCTTCTTTGTGAGTGTGCCCCTATCCGTAAGCTCCTTCAGGCAGGCATTCACGGAGGCGAAGGTATGCTTCGCTATGGGCAGATGCTCCATCAGCTTGTGGGCGGCAGTGCCCCGGCTGACTGCCCGCTCCGCCATGCTGTCCCTCATAAAGTCCGGGTACTGGCCCAGCTCGGGCAGGTTGCCTATCAGCTGGGATACGCTTATTTTGGAGGGCAGCACAGTGTCCGCCCCGTAGGGATAGCGCCAGGCGAACAGCTCCGCGTATTCCCCGGGGCCGTCCTCTACGGCCTGCCTTGTGAAGGCCAGATATTCCTCCCGCGGCAGCGCCGCGCCCAGCGCGGACGCCCGAAGCGCCGGGTGTACGGCGCAGAGTATGGTCTTATGACCGCTGAGGGGGGGCATTCCAAGGTATTCCCTGAGTGGGTTGCCTGAGGGGGAGGAAAACAGCACCGGCAATATCCAGTCGGCGAAGCGCTCCGCCCCGGAACAGGTATTTGGGGTGACTGGTATGCGCCCGGCCGCAAGGCCTTTTTCCACATCCCTGAAGGAGCAAAGCATTATGAGCTTTTCCGAGGCGCGGGTCATGGCAACGTATAAAAGGCGCATGCGCTCGGATATCTCCCTCCGCCATATGCGCTCCGCTATGGCGGAATGGTAAAGGTTCAGCTCCCGGCTGCTTCCCCTGGCGGCCTTCAGGCCTATGCCGAGGGAGGAATCCAGCACCAAAACGCTTGAGCGGCTCTTTTTGTTGAAGTTTACCGAAAGGCCGCCCAATATCACCGCCGGAAACTCAAGGCCCTTGCTCTTGTGTATGGATATGAGCCGCACAACGTTGGCCGAGGCTATCTGCGCCGCCCCCAGAGAGTCGCCGGAGCGGGCCTTTTCCATAAACCGCAGGAAGCCGCGTATGCCGTGGCCGGAGTTTGAGTATATGCCCGCGTTCTTTATGAGCGCCTCAAGGTTGGCGTGCCGGGACTGGCCGCCGGGCAGCGCGGATACGTAGTTCTCAAAGCCGGTATCCTCCAGCAGCATGGCTATGAGCTCGGTTATGTCGTAAAGCTCGCCCTGGGCGCGCCACCTTTTCAGTCTGCCAAGGAATCCGCCGGCCTTATGGCCCAGAGGCGTGTCCCTATCCGCCCCGGCCTTGAGCGCCTCGTAAAACAGTCCCTCCCTGCAGTCAGCGCGGAGGGTTATGAGTTCCTCCGTGGAAAAGCCGCCTATGGGGCTCCTCAGTACGCTTATCAGGGGTATGTCCTGCAGGGGGTTGTCGATTATGGCCAGGAGATTCAGGAATATCTGCACCTCTATGGCGTCGAAATAGCCGCCTGTCAGCTCGGCGTATACCGGTATGCCCTCCCGGGACAGCGTGCGCACCCAGGCCTCCGCCACGTTCTTCGGGGAGGAATGCAGTATCACTATGTCGCTGTATTTATAGTTTCGGGTATTTCCCTTCCTGTCGGTAAAGCTCTCGCATAGCAGCTCACGTATGCGGCCCGCGGCGAAAAGAGCCTCCGCCTCGGCGGCGAGAAGCTGTTCCTCCGTGTTTTCGTCCGCCGCGTCACCTGTGTCCAGCGGCGCGCTCCGGGATATGACGTGGAGCTCCGCACCGCCCGGGGAAGCGTCCCTGCGGCCGTGTACGAGGCGGGCGGTTTCGTCGTAATCCACGCCGCCTGTCTCCCGGGTCATTATTGGGGTAAATATGCTGTTGACGCCCTCTATGACCTCATTGGAGCTTCTGAAATTGGCGCTCAGATGCAGCGCCGCATCCCGCCTTGAGAATTCGTCTATGCGCTCTGTGAACATGGTAGGCTCAGCCATGCGGAAGCCGTATATGGACTGCTTCACGTCCCCCACTATAAAGAGGTTGTCGGGACGGGCAAGGGCCGAAAAAAGGGCGTTTTGCAGAGGGCTGCAATCCTGATACTCGTCTATGAATACGAAGCTGAACCTGTCGCGATACTCCTTGGCCACGGCGGGGAGCCTTAGGAGCCCCAGGGCTATGTGCTCCATGTCCGCATAGTCTATTATGCCTGCCTGCTCTTTCTTTTCGGAATACAGGGCGATAAAGTCCCCGGTAAAGGAGTACAGCATATCCAGCAGCGGCTTTATGCCGGCGAGGAGCTTTGCCTGCCGCCCTATGGGCTTGCCGGACAGGGCGATGTGCTTCTTTACCTCCTTCTTCATGTCGTCCCGGGGCTTTTTGACGTACTCGCTGTAGGATTTTTCCGCCCCCCTCATGCTGAAGGTGGCGAATGCACAGGCGGAAAGCTGGTTGGCGTAGCCCCTGAGGCTCTTTTGCAGCAGCGCCCCGCCCAGCTGCGTAAGGTCGTCGTCCAGTATGGCGGCGGTTTTAGGGTAGTCCTCCGCGATCTCGTCCCGCCGGGAGCGCAGTATGTCCATATACGCCCCAAGTCGCACCTTCAGCCCCTTCAGGTATTCCTCCGCCGCGGGGCAGAGGGGCAGCGCGTCTTCGGCAATGTCGTATTTGTCTATGGCCTCCTTCAGCCACTCCATAGGCTCGGGCTGCGCCATTATGAACTCGTAAAGCCTCAGGAACTGGGCGGAGAACTCCGCCTCCTCACCGAAGGCGTCCACAAGATCTGAAAAGCCCTTTTGCGCGTAGTACCGCTCCATGAGCTCATCAAGGGCCTCCTGTCTGAGGGCAAGGTTTTCCGCCTCTTCACCCGCCCGGAAGGCGGGGTCCAGGCCGGCTATGTCGAAATGCCTTCTCAGCACATGGGAGCAGAAGCCGTCTATTGTGGATATGTTGGCCCTGCCTATGCTCTCCGCCGCCCCGTAAAGCCGGGCGGCCTCGTCGCCCTGTTGTTGAGCCGCCAGGGCGGACAGCCTGTCCCCTATGCGCTTTTTCATCTCGGCCGCAGCGGCACGCGTGAAGGTCACTACCAGCAGGTCGTCCGGGCTTGCGCCCTCCAGTATGTGCCTCGCGATGCGCTCCGTAAGCACGGCGGTCTTGCCGCTGCCTGCCGCCGCGGAAACTATAAGGCTGCCGGGGGTCTCTATGGCCCGCCGCTGCTCCGCCGTCCAGTTAGTCGCCATTTCCGCCCTCCTTGCCGTTGTCACCATTCTCCTCAGCTGCGCCTATGCGCTCAAAAAAGGCCTTGTCGCTCAGGGTTCCGAGGCTGCGCCTTTTGCAGCCCGGCAGCTTTTCGTCAAAGCCGCACACGCTGCGGTTGGCGCAGGTCTTGCAGCGGTCAGAGTCGCTCCGAAGCTTTGCCGGGGATACCGCCGCCCTGCCCTCGAATATTTCCGTCAGGGTATCGGTGGATTTTTTCAGCGCGTAGCCTATGAGGCCGTCCAGCTGCTTTTCGGGTATCACGGTCCTTGCCCCTGTGGATATTACGGGGCAGCCCTCTCCCGCCGTGGCCTTTACCACTACCGGGTCGCTCAGGGTGAGGCCGGAGAGCCGGAAGCTCTCCATCACCTTTTCCTTTACCGCCTCCTCGTCGGCTGCGGTATCCGCAGATTCGCTGACCACGGGCGAATCCACCTTCATATAGTACATGCCGGCGGCCCTTCTGGCCTTTTCCACCGCCCCTATTGCCGCGGCGTAAAGGGGTAATTGGAGGCTCAGGCCGTAGTAAAGCCTGGTGTAGCTGAAGTCGCCGCTGCCGGTCTTGTAGTCGATTATCCTGTAATAGTCCTGCCCCGCTATGGTGCAGCCGTCTATCCGGTCTATCCTCCCGCCTATGTAGAACCTTTCCCCGGTGGGCAGTTCAAGGGTCAGGGCGGGCAGGCCGCCCATGCCGAAGGACACCTCGGTCTGCTCCGGCACAAAGCCCCCCGACTGTACCTGCTGGACTATTGCCCGCGCAGTGGCCTTCACCTTGCGGATAAGCCTTGCGCAGAGCGCCATGTTCCGGGCGCTGGAAAGCAGCACCCCGTTGTTATGGGAAGCCATGAGAGGCGGCATTATGCCGTCTATTATCTCGTCGCACTGTGCGCCGCTGAGCGCCTTTATGTCCCTCTTCAGCGCCTCCTTTACGAAGGAGTCCAGCGCGCTGTGGCAGAAGGTGCCCTCGTCCAGCGGCCGCTCCTTGAATTCCCGCCGCTCTGTGGCTCTTAAGCCATACGTCACGAAGTGGTCGAAGGGGCAGGCGTTGTAGCGTTCAAGGCGGGTGGCGGAGCCGAAGAGGGAATCCCCGTACAGCTTAAGCGAAAGCTCGTGGCCGAAGGGCTCCGGGGAGCAGCGGTAGTACAGGGCGTCCTCAAGGCCCTCCAGTGTGTGGCGGTATTCCGGTTTCCCGGCGTACCACGCGTAAAGCGGCACAAGCCCTTCCCAGGGCGTAAGGTCGTCGCCGTAAGCGCGCAGCTCCTTCGCAAGGCGGGCAACTCCCCCCTCAGGGCTTACGGGGGGCAGCGGCTCAAGGTCGGTATGCAGGCCCACCTTTGGAAATATCTCCCGTATCCTGTCCACCAGCGGCGCGGGCAGGGCAGCGTCCGTCCCCGCGCTCATGGTATAGGATATGTATAAAAATTCCTTTGGGGCGGCGAGGGCACAGTAAAGATCCATAAGCTCCCCCTCCGCCTTTTCCGCGCTGCGGCCCCAGGTCTTTGCGCCCATAGAGGCGAGGTGGTCAAGCTCCCTGTCGTTTATCATGCCGTCGTCGTTGAAGTAGTGCGGGAAGCTGCCCTCGTTTGCGCCTAATATGAACATGGCACGAGGGCTTTTTGCCATTGTCCTGCCCAGGGTGCCCAGGAGCAGCTGATCCGCCGTGGCGGGTATGGCGCTTATCTCGTATGCGTCGAAGCCCTCCTCCAGTATAGCGGCGAAGCGCCTTGCGGATACCGCCCCTTCTCCCATTATGGCGTGGAGCTGGTCCAGCACCGTCAGCATCAGCCGGTACACCTGGGCGTTTTCCTCCGCAAGCTGGTGGCGGCCCTCAGCCCTGAGCCGTCCCACAAGGCCGTTTATACTGTCGTAAAGCCCCATGCTCTCCATAAAGGCGAAAAGCGCCGCCGCCTTGTCCCGGGCGGTGGGTGCGTTTACGAATGCGGTGTGGAAATTATCTATTCTGGATATTATGAAGCCCCGGACTTTTTCGGGTATCTCCTGATCAAAGGGCTTTTTGAAGCCTGTGCCGCCTATGCCGCAGCGCAGGGCGTAGTTTTCGAACAGATCGATGTCTCCTCCCTCTATGCCCGTGAGGCCGGTGCGGAGCATGTCCATTATATAGTTGAGATTGTATCCTCTGTTTACGCACTTCAGTGCGGATAATACCAGCCGCGGCGCGCCGTAGGCGGAGAGCTTGCGGGCCCCGTCGCTGAAGCAGGGTATGCCCCGGCGCTGCATTGAGCGCAGCAGCTGCAATTCGTAGGCCGGCTCGGTGGCTATTACCGCCATGTCACGGTAGCGTATTCCCCTTTGGGCGCATCTCAATACCGCCTCCGCCGCCATTTCGCACTCCGCGCTCACGGACGTGGCGGCGGCTATGCGCAGAGATGGGGTTTCCCCGCCGTATATCTTATACGGATATGCGAATACCTCGGCCTCAAGATGGGCAAGGGCGGGGTCGGTCTGCCTCTTCGGGTTGCCGTCCGGCAGCTGTATGACCCTTATGTCGCAGCCGTTTTCCTGCGCCGCCCCGTAAAGGCGGGCATAAGCCCTGCGCTTGGGCGCAAAAAGCTTGGCGTCCCTTCCCTCCTTGGGGTCCATGCGCAGCGATATGTACATGCTCTCCGCGTGCTTCGTCATTGCCGCCATAAGATGATAAAGCTGGTCGGTGAGCAGGTCGAAGTCGTCTATGATTACCTCCGCACCCGCTATAGGTGAGTAGGGCAGGTTCTGTATCAGCGCCGCGAACATGTCCTCGCTGTCCATGTACCGGCCGGAAATGTAGCTTTCCGTCTCGCCGTAGAGCAGTGCAAGCTCTGTGAGCTTGTTGGCAAGCAGGCTGTCCTCCCCCGCCTTTTCCGCCCCGTCGAGCAGGTCTGCGGGCGTTACCTCATATCGCTTGCAGGCGGTGAACAGCTCGCAGAGCCGCTCGGAAAACCCGGGGCGATCCTTTACCCGGGCGAATATCCTGAGCTTGCTGCCCTGCTCGGTTATGGTCTTGCGGACGGCCATGCGCCGCCCCTGACGGGAAAGAAAGCCTAAATAGCTCCCCTCCAGCGTCTTTTCCGCAAGGGAGGAGAAGGAGTATACCTCTATATCCATAAGGCCGCCCAGCTCTGAGGCCAGCTGCCGCTCCGTCTCGAAGGTGAACTGCTCCGGCACTATCACCACCACCCGGTGGCCCTTATCAAGAGCCTCCTTTATGCAGCGGTGCAGCCGCCTCGTCTTGCCGGAGCCGGAGCGGCCCAGCAGGAACGTCACCCGGGCCGGCATTATATTTTCTCCCTGTGAAGGGGTATGTATACCATCTCCCCCTTTTCCCGGCGGCTTTCGAACAGGGTTATGGCCTGCACGGTAAGGGAGGCGTTGGCCCTGATACTGTTCTTAAGCTCCATGGCGGTGAGGTCGTCCTGCTCAACGCTGCGGCCAAGGGTGATATGGGGCACAAACCTCTTGCGTTCCCGGGAGAAGCCCCTGTCGTAAAGGGCGGACTCAAGGGACTCGTGCATGGCGGTAAGCTCTCCAAGATCGCCCAGCACCTCCATTACGGCGGTGCGGCCGTGGCTGCCCTTCTCCAGGCTTGTATATTTGCCAAGGTGCAGCGTAAAGGGGCGTATGCCCCGCACCGCCTCGTGCATGGCCTCTGCGGCGCCTGCGATATCGTCGCTTTCTCCTATAAAGTGCAGCGTTATGTGGAAGTTGTCCTGGGGCACGAACCTGCCCCCGCAGGATATCCCCTTCACTTCCTTCTGTATCCTCGCAAGCTCCGCCTTGAAGGAGCGGGGCAGG
>ENA-OPVH01000376-OPVH01000376.1-human-gut-metagenome-genome-assembly--contig:-NODE-376-length-31762-cov-2.676791_pt1 | contig 31762 bp, 12 predicted proteins | sample MGYA00241494_ERZ501980 | MGnify/ENA primary metagenome ERZ501980 (study PRJEB25962, sample SAMEA1964914) | human gut metagenome | biome: human gut; feature: human-associated habitat; material: faeces... | reverse complement strand
CCGTGACCATGCCGAGCCAGGATATGATCCTCGGTTTGTACTACCTGTCCACCGTGCTGGAAGGCGTCAAGGGCCAGGGCCGCGTGTTCTCCTCGCTGGAAGAGGCCGAAATGGCCCTCGACCGCCACGAGATCGACATGCAGGCCAAGGTGCTCATCCGCCTGCCCGAGAGCTTCGTGCTGCCGAAGAACTGGGAGCCCGGCGAAGTCAAGGTGCTCGACCCGCGCGAAGGCGAGGACGAGGTCGTCAAGGAAGAACGCTTCCACGACGGCACCGTGCTGTTCGCCACCTCCTACGGCCGCATCCTGTTCAACGAGACCCTGCCGACCGACTACCCGTTCGTCAACGAGCAGGTGGCCAAGGGCCGTCTGTCCAAGATCGTCGATGACATCGCCATGCGTTACTCCACCCAGCAGGTGGCCGCCACGCTGGATGCCCTGAAGGATCTCGGCTTCACCCGCGCACCGTGGTCCGGCGTGTCCTTCGCGTTCTCCGACGTGAACGAGCCGCCTGAGCGCGACGAGAAGATCGCCGAGTACGAGGCCAAGGCCGACAAGGTCAACGCCAACTACGAGATGGGTCTGTTGACCGAGGAAGCTCGCCGTCAGGAACTCATCGACCTGTGGACCGAGTGCACCGCCGAAGTGTCCAAGGAAGTCGAGGAGAAGTTCGACCCGACCTCCAACCTGGCCATCATCGTGCAGTCTGGTGCACGAGGCAACATGATGCAGATCAACCAGATTGCAGGTATGCGAGGCCTCGTGGCTAACCCGAAGGGTGAGATCATTCCTCGTCCTGTGAAGTCCAACTACCGCGACGGCCTGTCCGTGCTGGAGTACTTCATCTCCCAGCACGGTGCACGTAAGGGTCTGGCCGATACCGCACTGCGTACCGCAGAATCCGGTTACCTGACCCGTCGTCTGGTCGACGTCTCCCAGGACGTCATCGTGCGCGAAGAGGACTGCGGCACCAAGGCCGGTCTGCCCATCCGCGTCGCCGAGCGCGACAACGACGGCAACCTGGTGCTCGTCAAGGCCGCCGACGGTGGCCCGTACTCCCGTCTGCTCGCCGCCGACGTCATCGACCCGGCCGACGGACAGACCGTGCTGTACAAGCGCGACGACGCCCTGTCCATGGACGTGCTCAACGACCTCGTGGCCCACGGCGTCGAGGAAGTCAAGTGCCGTTCCGTGCTGACCTGCGAGTCCAAGCGCGGCGTGTGCGCCAAGTGCTACGGCTGGTCCCTGGCCACCAACAAGCTGGTCGATGTCGGCGAGACCGTCGGTATCGTCGCCGCCCAGTCCATCGGTGAGCCTGGTACCCAGCTGACGCTGCGTTCCTTCCACTCCGGCGGCGTCGCTTCCGCTTCCGATATCACCCAGGGTCTTCCGCGTGTCACCGAGCTTTTCGAAGCCCGTACCCCGAAGGGCGAGGCTCCGATCGCGGAGTTCGCCGGCGTGGTCAAGGTGGAAGACACCGAGCGCGGCCGTCAGGTCACCCTGAAGCCGGACGACGACTCCGTCGAGCCGATCGTCTACCCGGTGACCCGTCGTGCGCCGATGCTGGTCAAGGACGGCGACCATGTCGAAGCCGGCACCCAGCTCATCGAAGGCTCCGTCGACCCGAAGAAGATCCTGCGCATCCTCGGCCCGCGCGCCGCACAGGTGAACATCGTGGAGGAAGTGCACACCGTGTACCGCTCCCAGGGCGTGGATATCCACGACAAGCACATCGAGGTCATCGTGCACCAGATGCTGCGTCGCATCACCGTGATCGACTCCGGCGACACCGATCTGCTGCCGGGCGAACTCGTGGACAAGGCACGCTTCAAGGCCGCCAACATGGAAGCCGTGAAGAACGGTGGCAAGCCGGCCGCCGGCCGTCCGGAGCTGATGGGCATCACCAAGGCTTCGCTGGCCACCGATTCCTGGCTGTCCGCGGCCTCCTTCCAGGAGACCACCCGCGTGCTCACCGAAGCCGCCCTGAACCAGAAGGTCGATGACCTGAAGGGCCTCAAGGAGAACGTCATCATCGGTAAGCTCATCCCGGCAGGTACCGGCCTCGCCCGTTACCGCAATGCCACGGTGGAGCCCGACAAGGCCATCCGCGACACCATCTACCCGAACTTCGGTTTGGGCGGCGAAGGCACCGACAGCTCCTTCGGCGACACCGACCTGTCCGATGTGGACTTCTCCAACATCGACTTCGGCGACCTGAAGCTGGGCGATGACTTCAACCCGGATGACTTCCTGGACGACAACGGTGGCCAGACCGATCTGGGCGACACCCTGTGAGATTCCCCTCACGATAGTCGACAGACGAATCATCTGACATAGCGAAAGGCGGAACCGACCAATACCGGTCGGTTCCGCCTTTCGCTATATCTATATGTCGTGGGATTGCGAGGTTGTGGATTAATCGCGGGGGAGGGTTTCGCAGTCGTCTTTTGACGTTACTTGATCTTCTCCGAAAGCGTGGTTTCCAGATCCTTCAACGAACCGCTGAGATCGGCCTCCTTCGCGGCCTTTTGCAAATCGGACTGATCCAGGGTCGGCGAATCGATGTCGGACATCTTCGCATGAAGATCCTGAAGCTTTTCGTAATCGGCGGACCCATACTCGATATCGTTGAGATTCAGATCGGCCATCTGATCCACAATGTCCTTCTTCTTGCTGACGCTTTCCTGCATATCCGCGCCATACTCGGCATAGGACTTGATGGGAACCTTGGCCAGATCGCCGGCGTCGGCGGCACAGCTTTCGAGCGCCTTGGAAAGATCGCGATAGTGCGAAGACATGTCGGCGGAGTCGAATTTCGGCAGCTTCGTGCAGGTATGCGTCATCTTCATGAGCGCGGGCATGGTCTGGGCCAGATCGTTCATGTACCTCTCGTATTTCACACGGTCCCGCTCGAACGTCTCGTACTTCTCCTTGACGTCCTTGTCTTTCTTCACGGCCTTCATGGCAGCCAGCTTGTCGCTGTCCTGCTTGAAGGTCTTCAACTTCTTCTTGCCCTCGTCATAAGCGGAGGATGAATCGTTGTCCGTTGCGCTCGCCGCCGAGCTGAATTCCTCATTGATGGCTGTATAGCTGCTTTCCAACGCCTGCGTTTGGACCAGCGCTTCCTCGTAATCGGAACGGCTGACACGATTCGTAAGGAAGAACACCGCTGCCAGCGCGATGACGACGACTGCGGCCACCGCGCCGATGATAATAGCGACCGGCGGCTTATTTTTGGCCGCGGCGCCGGCTTGCTGGGAAGGAAAGTTGCCGGGCATTGGCGGTTGTGGCTGTCCGTATTGAGGCCCGCCCGGCTGTGGCTGACTGTAGTTTGGCGCCTGCGGCTGCGGAGGCTGGTTATACTGCGGTTGCCCATTCTGCGGTTGACCATACGGAGGAGTGTTCGCCATGTGAAAAGTCCTTCTTATCCTTTTTCCTTTTTTGAATGTCGAATCCGTGAACACGGAGGGAAACATCGACGTGTCCGTCTCTTTTGACGAGTTACAGCATAATATTTTGAGATGGAATATGCGAGCATCGTATTGCAGAATGAGTATCGTCAGACGGCATGGACGTCACCTTCCTACAATGGGAATATGAGTTTTCTACCTTACCCGCCGCCGCCCGAACCAGGGTGGTATGACGATGACGTCACGGTGATGGCGCAACCCACAGCCGAACCCGTCGACAATGCCGCCGATTCCTTGGAAACACGCGAACGGCTCGCCGCACAGAACGAATCGGGCGACCACGATATGCAGGATGTTTCCGTTGCGAAGGGCGACGCTGCCGTTTCGGACGAGGACGATATCGACTGGGACGGCACCGTGCTTTCCGAAGCCTTCACCATGAAGCAGCCGAAGCACACATACGTGCTGGACAACGAGCAGACCGGACAGCAGGTGATCGTGGATATGGGCGTGCTCCTTGGCCGCAAGCCTTCGGCCGAAGTGCCCGCCGGCGCCAAATCGGTCAAGCTGGAGGATCCGACGCGCACAATCTCACGCAACCATGCGGCGATCAGCTTCGACCAGGATGGCACGCTGTGGATAGAGGATTACGGTTCGCTCAACGGCACGTACATCATCCAAGACGATGTCGAAACCAAAGTGGAACACAAGCCGATGCAGCTGGAGGCGCCATGCACGGTGCGTATCGGCGACCAGTTCTTCCAATTCCGCAAACAGTGAGGGCGTTTGTCAGTGAAGACACGATTACGCTGACGGACTGCGTTGACGATTTGTGTTGACAACGTCGGCGCGGACGGTTAGCGGTAAGACGATAAGGGGTTGTCACGGAGATTCCCGCGACAACCCCTTATGTTTCAAATGGTCTGATAATCGGCGTTAGCTCACTGCTGGCGCAGACGAATGGCCGCGTTGATGGCCGAATCGTTCAACTGGCCAAGCCAGGCAAGCAATTCCGGATAGATGTACGGATTGCGCGCAAGACACGGACGAAGCTCCGGCGCTTCGCTGGCGATACGGGCCATCAACATCTGATCGGTGGTGGTCATGGCCAGTTCCGCGGTGAACCCCGCGTCTGCCGGCGATTCCTGGGCCGCGGCATACTGCTGTTCGGCATACTGCTGTTCCGGTTCGTTCTGCGGCTGGCTCGATGAATAATCGGCCACTTCGGACAAATCGGCGGGATTCATGTATGGGTCGACATACTCGGTCGAAGCCTCGTTAGACGCCGCATAGGCAGCGTCCTGACCGTATTGCTGGTTCACCGGCTGTTCCGGCTGATACTGCTGCTCCTGCTGGAACTGTTCCGCCACTGCCGGCTGATACTGCTGTTCCGGCTGGACCTGTTCGGCAATCGGCTGCGGCTGCACGCCATTTTGCGGAACCGGCCAGCCCATCGCCACCAGCTGCTGGCGGGCGCGCTCATCGCCGAATTCGGCGACCCAACGCTTCAGACCCGGGTACGCTCGCGGATTGGCAACGACATTCGCACCGAATTCCGGATTCTCGTACGCGATTTTCGCCAGGAACACGGGATCGGCGTTCGGATCCTGCACGGCCGCCACCGCGGCATCGAAATCGACCATCATGATCTCCTTGTCTCGTGGTCTGTAACCATCTTATTGAATGGCTCGTAACGTTTGCAACGTACCGTCCAGCACATCGTCGATATCCTCGTCATCGCCGATCTTGCTGACGTTCCAATCCTCGTCGCACGGCATATCGGAACGCATGTCCACCACGATGACGGTGATGTTGTCGCGGCCGCCGGCGTTCAGCGCGGCATGTACCAGCATGTCCGCGGCCATCTGCGGGTCGGCGTACGCCGCCGCGATCTCGGCAAGCTGCTCACGGCCGATCTGCGCATGCAGCCCATCGGAACAGATGATGAACCGTCCGTCCGCACGCGCGGCGTACCAGTCAGGCTGGATGCCGGCAGGCGCGCCGACACATTGCGTGATGATGTTGCGCGGAATGCAACGGCTCGCCTCATCGGGCAGCATCTGCCCCGAATCGATGGCGTTCTGCCGTTCCGAATGGTCGCGGGTGATGCACGTCAGCGAATCTGCCAGCCACGCGCCATTGCCGTCGGCGCGCATATGGTACGTGCGGGAATCGCCCACATTGACGATGTAACACCGTTCGTCGGAACATATCGCGTCATCGCCGACACGCGTCGGCAGCAGCACGCCGCTGATGGTAGTGCCCGCAACGCCGCCGAGCTGCTCACCCAGACGGAGCACCTCCTGCTGGGCAAGGATCATCGTTTCGTCAATCGCGTCAAGATCGCGCGTCGGCAGTTCGGCCAAACGCGCGAACCGTTCCGCAACATCGGAACTGGCCTGCTTGCCGCCCTTGCCGCCACCCATGCCGTCGCACACCACATACACGCCGTTGCCTGCGCAGGCGCTGTCCTGGTTGTCTTTCCTACGCAAGCCGATATTGCTGTTCAGACCGACCTCAATATGTTTGACGTTCATGAGTCCCGCCCTTTCACACCGATTTTCCGCAAGCGGATTTTCCGGAAGTGGAACACGTCCGCAAGCGATAGTTTCGCCCGCCACCTGCGGAACGTCGGCAGCGAGCCGAGCATGAACTTTCGTTCTTCGGCGATGTCATGCCAGTAGCGTTCCGCATGCTCCTGCGTGATATCGCCTCCGGAGAAGGCCGCGTAATCAGCCTCCCTGCCCAGCGCGAGCAGTATATCGGCTTCGAAGCCCATCTGTTCGGCGATGGCCTGCGCCTGCTCGTTTCTGGTGCCTTGGACGTCAAGACCGCTTTGCCGGGCAAGCGCCGCGACCGCCTGCCATCCGGCAGCGACGCGTTGCGATGCGCTGCCATGCCTGCGCGCCCGAGCCAGGGCGATCGCCTTGATGGCGAGCAGCAGGCCGCAGACGATGAGCACCGTCCACAGAGGGCTGCCGTAGATGGCGACTTTTCTGACGATTCTGCCGAAACGCTGCCAGAACAGGCTCGTCGGCGTCTCGTCGGCCATGCTGCCGCCAAGCGACGTTTTGCCCTTGGCTTGGTTGTCGTCACGCAGCGGATCGGTAAGCGGCACCGGAGGCTGACGCACCAAGGTCTGCGGATTGGGCGGAGTGAGATTCTGGTTCTCGTCGGGAACCTTCGTTTCCTTCGGTGTCGGGTAGAACGCCACCCATCCGTAACCGTCCAGCTTGATCTCCACCCAAGCGGTCACATCGTTGCCGGTGAATTTCGTGGTGGTGGTTTTGCCATGCTTCTCGGTGCGGCTGTCACTGATCTCGCCCTCGTCGTTCTTCGGCAGGAAGCCCAGCACCACGCGGCTCGGCAAGCCGAGACTGCGGGCCATAAGCGCCATCGCGGAAGCGTATTGCTCGCTGTCTCCAACCATCGCACTGCCGGCGAGCAGCTGGTCGATACGATAGTTGCCGTGACCGGCTCTGGATGGGTAATCGCCATTCAAACCATGGGAGAACCAGCCGGATTCCCTGAGCTTGTCGGCAAGAGACTGCGCGGCCTCGCCGCCCTTGGACTGGCCGCCCGCAATCGCGGTGGCCAGCTTATCCACGCAATCGGGCACATCCTCCGCCTTGGGCTGGCTGATGGAGGAAGCATTCGCCTTGGCGATCTCCTTATCCGTCGGCGTCCGTGGAATGACGCCGGTTTCCGTATAGGACAATCCCGGAGAGGTGCGCGAAGGGTAGATCGCCGACATGGTGTCGGTGTTGTAGTAGAACGAATCGGCGTCCGACGATGTGGCGAACTTCACGCTGGAAGCCGCGCCGGCCATCGGCAGCCAATAGTCGCTCAAACCGTCATCGACCGTGAATTTCGCGGTGAACCGCTTGCCGGTGGCGTTGTTTGCGATGGAATCGCCCACACGATGGTAGTTGGAGGAATCCGAAGCCATGGTGGAATCGGACAGGTTCCACACATTGCCGTCGAAACGGTCCATAACCGCCAAACGCACCGTGGAACCGGCCGGCAGATCGTCGACGGTCAGCAGCACATCGTCCTTATGGTTCTTGATATACGAACGCATGCCGCTCAACGGGCTGGTGTAATCGTACGGGCTCAGCGGCGGATCATAATGGTCGCGCAGAATGGTGCGGTTTTGCCCGACCGCCAAGCATCCGCCGACCGCCACAGCCGAAGCCAGCAGCACAATGACTACGGAACTGAGCCAACGGCCCAATTCCAACAGTTTCCAACGCGCGCTGACCCAAACCACCAGCACGACCGCCATAATCGTGCCGATCGCCATACGGTAGAAGCCGCTCGACGTGCCAAGCAGCGCGCAGATCGCGAGATTCGCCACGACGGGAACGACCGCGACCATCGTAAGCCGGCCATCCTCCGCAACCGCGAAGATACCGGCCAGCAGCGCGGCCCACAGGCAGATCGTCCACACGGCGAGCAGCGAGCCGTCGCCGGTGCCGGTCGGCGGGTCGATGGCCAGCAGGTATTTGAACGAGCCGAGCATCCGCATCCACCCTTGCGTCAACGTGCGCAATGTGGGAATGACATGGGCGATGGTGGTGCCATTCAGGAAGATGACCGGGCCGACCACCAGCTGCGCACACGCCATGAACAGCATCTGCCACCACAGGCGCAACGCGGGAACGAGACCGGCAAGCGCCACGAGCGAGCCGATGATGGTGGCGGGGATTGCGGCGCTCGTCCAAGACAAGGCGGAGCCGTATACGTCGATGAGGTTGCTGGCTGCGGCGATGGTCAGCAGGGCGGCGACCGTGAGACTTGCGTATTGCGCGGCGTGCGGCTGGTTGGTGTTGGGCATGGCTGGGGACTTGCCGCTGCGGGACATCCAGATGACGGAGTGGGTGGAGTCCGCCCATGAGCCGGTGCCTGTGCCGGTCGCCATGCCAGTGTTGGTGTTGGCGGAGTTGGTGCCTGTGCCGGTGAGGTTGCCGGTGAAATTGCCGGTGTTGGTGAATGTGGTGCTCATGCCAGCACCCCCATGATCATGGGGAGGTCGTTGAGGTCTCCCACGGTTGCCAAGGTGAAGTCGGAGTAGCGTTTGATGGCGCGCGGTTGGCCGGTTGCGGCTTGAAGCACCACGCAGGTTGCGGAGCGGGGGAGTGCGAGGACCATGTGTTTGATGTCGTCGATGGTTTTGAGCCTGCCGACGGTGAAGAAGTAGAAGGATGCGTCGGGGGCATGTTCGAGAGTGGTTTGCGCGAGGTTGGGATTGTCGTCGATGTCAGGGTCGATGCCGCTGCAGCCATCGAGAAATTCCGTGGCGTTGCGCGGAATGGCGTGCGTGGAACCGGCATGCGCGGTGACTGGCCGGTTCTGCTGCAGGCATTGCACGCCGATGGAGGCGTGGACGGATACGGCCAGTTCGAATTCCTGGGAATCGATGTAATCATCCGGGTTCACGCTGATGGTCAGAGCGGTGTCGGTACGGCGGGTGGCTTCGTATTGGCGGATCATAAGCGATCCGGTTTTCGCGGAGCTGAGCCAATGCACGTTGCGCACGTCATCGCCGGGCTCGTATTCGCGCAGGCCGTAGAAGTCGAGGTCGTCGTCGACGATTTCGCCGCTTGGCTGACCTTCCAAATCGCGTGGAATGCCGGCGTTCAGGGTGCTGAGCAGCACGGTCTGCGGATGAATGAACACGTTGATCTGGTCCACGAGTTTCTTTTCGTGGCGGATCAGACCGAACGGGTCGCCTTTGCGGATGGATAGCGGGCCGATGGGCAGCACCGCGCGGCTGACGGCGGTGAATTCCACAGTCGTCTGGCGTGACTGTCCTGCGGCGAGCATGGGAATGGCGAACCGTTCGTGGTTGTCTCCGATGGGCAGGTCGCCGCGCGCCGACGTGGTGGGGGTGCGGCCTGGATTGTCCACGCAGACGTCGACTTTCACCGTGTCTGACACCGTGACGCGTCTGCTGGACACGTCGATGGTGGCTTGGAACGAGGTGTTGCCAAGGGAAAGCATGACCGCCGCGGCCAGCATGACCGCGAACACCACCGCCATGGCCAGCAGCTCATGCCACCCCAGCAGGACGAACGCCACCAGCGAGTCGACGGCGAGCGCCGTCACCGCCCAGCCAAGCGGCGACACGTATGAGGTGGCCAGTCGCTTGATGCGATGTTTGAGGCGGCGTAGGGATCGTTGGATGGTCCGTCTGCGCTGCACTGTGTGCGAATGCCGCATTCCTTGACCTTTCGGATTGTGTGGTGCGTATGCCGGGGTGGATTGTGTTTCAGGCGTTGGCGCCCAGGGTTGGGGCCGGCACGTCTTCGAGGATCTGGCCAATCATCTGTTCGGGGGTGTTTCCGGCGAAGGTGGCTTCGGCGGTGAGGGTGATGCGGTGCGCGAGCACGGGTACGGCGAGGTTTTTGACGTCGTCGGGCACTACGTAGCCGCGGTTGTCGGAGGCGGCCCATACGCGCGCGCAGCGGGTCAAGGCGAGCGCACCTCGCATGGAGGAGCCGACTTGGATGCGTTCGTTGTGGCGGGTGGCTTCCACCAGTCGCACGATGTATTCGAGGATCGCGTCGTCGAGATGCACGGTTTCGCTGATGTTGCGCATGCGCAGCACGTCTTCGCCGGTGAGCACCGGATGCACGGTGGCGGCGCGGTCGGTGACGTTGACCTGTTTCAGGATGTTGACGCTCACGTCGTGGCTTGGATAGCCGATGGTGGTTTTGATGAGGAAACGGTCCATCTGCGCTTCCGGCAGCTTGTAGGTGCCGAGCTGTTCGATCGGGTTCTGGGTGGCGATGACCATGAACGGCTGCGGCACCGGGTGGGTGACGCCGTCGACGGTGACCTTCTGCTCTTCCATGACTTCGAGCAGTGCGGACTGTGTTTTCGGTGAGGCGCGGTTGATTTCGTCGGCGAGCACGATGGACGCGAAGATCGGGCCTTCGCGGTATTCGAATTCGCCGCGCTTCTGGTCGTAGTAGGTGACGCCGACCACGTCGGACGGCAGCAGGTCCGGGGTGAACTGGATACGTTTGAACGACATGTCGATGGAGTTGGCAAGGCCTCGCGCCAGCTGGGTTTTGCCGGTGCCCGGGTTGTCTTCGAGCAGGATGTGCCCGCCGACCACCATGGCTGTGGCGCATTGGCGGATGGGTGCTTCCTTGCCGACCACGACCTGGGAGACGTTATCTACGAGCTTGGCGAACTTCTCATGGAATTCGGTGATGTCTTTGCTGGGTGCGGTCATCATGGACGTGTCGATGACCGGCTGGGATTGTTTGACGGGCTGTACAGGCTGGCTGGGCTGGACGGGTTGGGTTGGCTGGACGGGCTGCTGCGCGGGCATTGCGACTGCCGGATTGGCGGCCGGTTGGCGAAGGTTCTGCGGCATCGGCTGACGGAACCGCGGCTGGTTCGGCGTTGCCGGGGCGGACTGTTGCGGCAACGCCGGTTGGGTGGTGCCGTGCGCGCTCAGCAGCGTGCCCTCCGGATCCTCATCGGCTTGCGGCTGCTCCGGCAGATTCGGCGTGTGGAACGCCGGCTGCTGCTGGCCGGGTTGGCTGGGAACGCTTGGATTATGGCCGATGGAACCCAGCTGGGTGGCGTCATCGAAATCGTTGCTCATGGGTTGCTCCTTGCTTGTTGTGTTGCTCGTGTGGATGGTTCGTTGTGTTTGCGATTGCTGTGATCGTCCGTTTCACCATCTGGCGTAGTAGGCCAGGCCGCGGATCCAAGGCTTGGATGCGCCGTCGACGGTGGACAGGGCGACGGAGGATGCCACAGGCCGGTCATTCCGCGTGGCCGCTTCGCCTTCCGTGGACGCGTCAGAATCCGATGGTTCCGACGGTTTTGATGGTTCTGAAGGTTCCGACGGTTCGGGTTTCGGCGTGGGAGCCTTGTACCTGTCATGGTCCAGCAGTGTGCCGCCATTGTCCTCGTTGTTGAGCGCGGTGTCGGTGCCCACCACCTTCGCCTTCCACGCGTAATCGGCTCCGGTCGGCAGCACATCCTTGACGTTCAGTTTGTCGGAGCCCAATGCCCAGGCGACGTCATAGGATTTGCCGTCCGCGGTGAAGGTGATCACGGTTTTGCCGGGCTGGCCGTACATGTTCACCGATCCGCCGCTGACCTTGATGATGTTCGGATCATTGGCGTCCCACGTCAGCATCGGCGCCTTGACGGCGGCCTTCACCTTGCGGACGTATGCCGGATCGGCCCTGCCGGACTTGGAGGTGCTTGCCGCGCCATTGAAATGCTGCGTGACGGAGCCCGAGGAACAGGACTGCCATTCCTTGAGCGGGAAATCGTGCGATCGTTCGGAAGCGCCGGCATGGTAGGAGCCGAGTCCGTCCGCGCTCACCGTGAACCCGTCGGCGTGGCCGTTCTCCTTCCAACTGACTACGCACACGTCGTCATGCCCCTTGACGCTGACCGATTCGGGCGCCTTCACCGCGTATTTCGGTGTGAAACGTACGGTCGAATCGTCACTGGTCGTTTTCTCCTTGCCGACCACCGCCGCCTTGATGGTGTATTCCCTGGTGTTGAGATCATGATCCGGAATCTTGAAATCGTAGGATCCGGAACATCCGTCGATGCTTGCGCTGACATCTCCGGAAATCTCGACGGCCTTGCATCCCGCGTTGCGGGTGTTGCCTACGGATTCGACGGTGACGGTTCCCGTGGTGTCGTCGTTCGTCACGGAGATCTTCGGCGCATCGGGCTTGCCCCACGGCTTGACAGCGTCGGACGCCTTGGACGGTTGGCTCCAATTCACCTTGTTGTGGGCGCGTACCGTAGCCGTGTACGAGTCGCCGTCGGAAATCGCGTTGTTATCGAAAACAAAATCGATTCCGGTGGAATTTGTCGTCTGCTTGGAAGGCGCGTTCCTGCCGGACAAAGTCACCTCGTAATTGTTCACCGACGAGAAATTGCCGTCCGGAGCCTTCCACGTGACGCTCACCGTGTTGCCCTTCACACTGGCCGTCACATCCGTCGGCGCATCAGGCAGCTTGTCCGGCGTGCCCTCGACGGCGTTGGAATCCTTGGACCAGCCGACCTCGTTCCTGGCCTGCACCTTGAACGAGTAGGTCTTGCCGTTCTTCAACCCGTCGATGAGACAGGAGGTTTTCTGCCCGCACGAGCGCTCGCCGGACGCGTCTCCGCCCCACATCACCTTGTATTCGGTGATCGGGCTGCCGTTGGCCGAACCGGCCGTCCAGCTCAGATTCACGGCGCCATCCTGCGGGTCGCCGGACACCGCGGAAAGCAGCGGCGCATCAGGCTTGTCCATCACCGAAACGCTGATGGTGCCGGTCACCTCACGTTCCTTTGTTTTGGTGGCGTCGCGCACGGTGACGACCACCTTGTTGGTGCTCGCGCCGATGTCGGAAGCCGCCCTGATGGACACCACGCCGTTGGACGGGCAATCCACCGTCAGCTTCGACGCGCCGTCGGATGTGCATCCGGTCACCGTCAGCGGAGTGTCGGGGAACGGATTGTACGCGTCGGACAGCAGATTCACCTGCTCGCTGGAACCGGCCTTGATTTTCACGGTCTTCTCGGTGACACGGGCGAGCGGCCTGTTGGACGCGGTGACGCGCACGGTCATACCGGCGCTCACCGTACCCTTCGCATATTTGATCGAGACGGGCACGCTCACCGTGGTGCCCGGCGTGGCCGTCTTGTCCGCGGACACGGTCAACGTGCCGGAGGGAGACACTCTGGCATCCACACTGCCGGAATTCACGCCGCCGGAATACGAGTACTGCTTCTCATCCTCGTACAGGCCCGACGCCGAATGGGTCAGCGCCGTCAGATCGATGGTAGTGGCCTTCTCGCCGGCCACCACATCGACGGTGGAGGACGAGAACGTCGGCGGCGGAACCTCACGTCCGATCACCGTGATCGGAAGCGTGAGCACCGCCGAATTGACGATCTTCACCTTGTCGTTCTTGTCTCGCTTGCCGTCCACCGCGGTGAAGGTGATGGACGCGGGACCCGCGTAATCCTTCGGCGCGGTGAACCTCAACGTCTGGTCGTTGACGTACAGGTCGCCGTCCGCGGCCTTCGTGGCGCTCACCGAATCGGCGCCGTCCACATACGCGGTCTTGCCCGCGCCCACACGCACGTAGTCGGCGATGTTGATGGTGATGGTCTCACGCGCATTGACCTTCAACGCCGGCGCCTTCGGACGTAGAACCGGCGGAAACACGCCATATGCGGGCACTTGGATGAACGCGGTGGACGTGATGCCGTACGTCGTGTTCGTGACGGTGTACGGCACCGCGCGCGCCTCGTCGGTCAGATCAACGGTGATGATGGTGGAATCCTTGCCGCCCTTGACATGCGCATGGTCGGTCGCGGAAGGATCCACGCCCACCTGAAGCTCGTCGGCGGTGCCGGACGGATTGGCGATCCACTGCGAAACGTCCACGTCCACGGATTTCTTGTCGATCGTGGCGGCGGCCGGAACACGGTAATCGTACGCGGTCGGCGGGTCGATGGCGGCGTTCTCGTCGACATTCACCGTCAACGTCGCCGAATCGGACAGGCCGGCCTTGTCCTTGACGGTGTAGACCACGTAATACGTGCCCGCCTGCTTCGGCGTGGTGAACGACAGCATGTTGTCAACGACCTGAATGCCGTCGATGCCTTGCGATTCCACGTCCTTGGCCACGGTCAGATCAGTATTGTCCCCGGAAATGTCGTTCTGCGCCACCGGCACGGTGGCCGCGGTGTTCGGACGCAGCGTGATCTCGTCGTCGCGCGCGTACACACCCGAATCGGCTCCGGATTTGAACACGCCCACACGCACCTGCGCGGTGGCCCTCTGACCGGTCCAATCCTCCACGGCGTAGGAGAACGTGTCCGTTCCGGACGAATCGGCATACGCCTCATACACCAGATACGTGGCGCCCACCTCGCTGATACGGCCCAGTTTCGGCGCTTTGTTGCCCAAGCCGAGCAGCTGCACGTCATCGCCGTCAGCGTCGATGCCGGTGAGCGTGATCGGAATCTGCACCTTCTGACCGGCCGCCACCTGCGCCTCGACGTCGGACGGTGTCGGAGCCGCCTTGTTGGACGCGTCCTTCTGATGCACGTTGATGGTGATGGTGGCCGAGGCCGCGTTGCCGAGATTGTCCTTCACCGTGTAGGTGACGGGGAAGGAGCCGGTTTGTCTGGTGGCCTGATAGCGCACGGTGTCGCCGGACACGAACACCAGACCCTTGAACGTGTTCTTGTCATACTGCAAATCGTTCTGCAGGCTCACCGTGGTGCCGTCGGAATACGTGACATGGTCGAGCACGTCCACGGACACGATGCCTTCGGTGCGCACCTGTGTGGTGATGTTCTCGGCCTTCGGCACGGAATTCGACGTGGTCAGCGCCGGCGGCTGCAGGACGATGACGCCGGTCGACGATCCGGCCGCGTTGGCCACGGTGTAGGAGATCCGCACCGGCTCGGTAGGCACCTGACGCGCGGTGATATAGACGCGCTTGTTGCTCACCACACCGGTTTTGATGCCGCTTTGCGCGTCCGCGGTGACGCTGGTCACCGACAGCACGCCGCCCATCGGGTCGACGTCGTTGGCAAGCGGCTCCACGATCGCGGTATTGTCCGCGCCGAGCAGCGCCACATCGTTCGCCGCGATCGGCTTGGCGGCGTCTCCGGCCACCGCCTGCACCTCCACACGAGCCAGACCGGTCGACGGAATGGAACCCTGCGTGATGGTGTACGGCACATAGTAGGTGCCGGGATTGGAGGCGGTGAACGTGATCGACATGTCGGTGGCGTTCATGGTGGTGGCCGCGCCGGACGGCGTCTCCACCGCGGTCAATTCGGCCGGTTCGACGGACGTGCCGTGCACGTACGGCTTGAGCGCGATGGTGGTGCGGGTGTCGGGCGTGGTCTGTTTGACCACGGGGTCGATGACCGCGCCCAGCGTGTTCGCCGGCTTCACGGAGAAGTAGATCATGCCGGTGCCGGTCTGCTGGCCGTCGGACACCGTGACCTCGATGCCCGCCCTGCCGGACGACATCGAACCGGCGTTGAAGACCAATTGTCCGTCGGCTCGCGTGGACACCGTCACCTGATCGGTGTTCTGCGGCGATGCCGACACCAAGGTCAGCGGATCGCCGTCGGGGTCGGAGAAGCTGCCCAACGCGTTCGCGGTGTACGAAGCACCCTGCTCCACGTCGATTTCCGGCGGAGTGTCGCTCTGCAGCGGCGCATGGTCGTCGCCGCCGGCCAGCGTGAGCGACACGGTGGCGCTGGACGTCTGCCCGCGCCCGTCGGAAATCTCATAGCTGAAGGACACGTTGCCCGCGGCGGCACCGGAGGCGTCGAGCTGCAGATACCGGCCGTCATAGACGGGGGAGACGGTGATGTTCGCGCCATCCGGAGCGCTCACCGACGTGATGCGCAGCACGGAACAGTCGGTCTGCTCGTCGTTGCGCAACACGTCGAGAATCTGCTGCGATCCCACGCGCGCGCCGAACGAATCGTCCACGGCCTTGATCTGCCCCGACTGCGCCGAACAGTTCTTGCTGAAATTGTGCTGGTTGTTGGCGCTGTCGTTGTTCTGCTGCTGTTGCTTCGACTGCTTGGTCTCCACCTTGTTCCACTGGATTTTGATGACCTTGGTGGACTCCTGCGGATTCCACACATTGCCGTTGACCACGTCGTTGAGCACCACCAGACGATGGTTGGTGCGGAACACGAGCTGCGAGGTGGGATTGACATCTTCCAACGAGGAAAACTGTGCGTCCTTGTCGTTCGCCGCGCACACCCTGATGTAATTGTTGGCCTTCTGCGCCCACGCGGCGAACACGCAGCCATTGGTGGACACCGGCTGCGCGGCATCGCCCTTGCCGGCATTCGGCAGCTGCGTGACCTTTTTACTACCCAAATCGACCATGGCGATGCCCCGCGGCGTGGAAACCGCCACCCAGCCAGTCTGCCTGCCATCCGTGGACGGCGCCTGCAACGTCGCCTGACCCTGCAGGCCGATATCCGCGCTGCCCTTCGGCCAGAACACCTTGCCGGCACCGGCTACGACCGGCGTCTTGCCGACCACGGTGAACGATTCGACATTCGTGGCGCCCTTGATCGTCGCATCCTTGCCGGGCGTTCCCTGAGGTCCGTCGACACTGAGCACCGCGCCGTCGGACGCGCGATAGCCGTAGACGACACCGTCATGCGTCACCGCGATACGGCCACCCGACCCCAGCTTCATCTTCGGCGAATCGGTGGTCGGATTCATGGATTTCACATCATCGGCGGACCCGACCCACACATTGCCCGTCTTGACGTTGATGAACGCCGCGGTGTTGCCTCCGACGACGGTCCGCATATCCGATTTGATGGTGGTGTTGCCGCTTTCGCTGACGGTGGAGGCCTCGATGTTGCTGGCCTTCGTACCTTCGGAGATCACGGTGGAGCCATCATGCTGGGCCACGTCGAACCGGGCCGCAGTGGAGGCGACGCCCGCATCGGCGTCCCGGTTGCGCACGTTGAAACGGGCGGCCTTGCGGTCCTTGAGCGAAGTGACCCACACGGTGCCATCGTCGAGCTGCACGTGACGTTGCGTCACCGAACTGACGATGACGGCCCCGGCGACGATGCCCAGCAACAGCAGCAGCATGACGATCGGCGTGATCCACCGGCGACTGCCGGAAGGCAGCAGCTTGCGCAGCATCGACCCGAATCGCAACTGCCGTTCGTACGATTGCGCCGACTGGTTCTCGGCGTTCCTATGCTTGCTCATCGACTGGCTCTTCCCTGATTGTGCCCAAACTTTGCTTGACCGCGCATCCAACCGCATGCGCCTACCTGTTTGCCCGCATGCATGCCGGGCTGTATTGGTTCGTATCGGTTCATGTCACCCGCATCCGGCCGCAAACTCACGGCTTGGCCGCGCACGCGATCATGGGATTCTCGGACATCTGCCGGTCCGCGCGAACCAGACTCACCTGCACGCACGTCTGCGCGCCGTCGGCCGGATCGATTTCGATACTCGTCGACTCCGTGGTGGTGCCCTGCGCGTTCGGGTCGGTTCCCGAATCGCCGACCAGCGACCACGCGTACGAATCGCCATCCTTCGGCGAAGGATTGACCCATGTGAACCGCACTTTGCCGTCGGCGGTGTATTCGCCCGTAAGATCCTGCACGCTCGGCACACTGCCCGACGTGATCGCCGAATCGGGATCGTCCTCGGCATGGTTCTGGGCGCCATGGTTCTGCACCTGCACCTTGCTGTTGTCGGAGGACGCATCCATATTCGGCATGACGACGGTGACGAACGCCAACGCCATCACGACCACGGCCGCCGCAGCAACCGTGACGGCCAACGGCTTCGCCCACCGGGCATGCTGTTTCGCAACCGGGGCGGACTGGTCGAATGCGGAAGTCTGCGCGTACATGTTCTGCGGATAATCCGGCACACCCTCGACGGTGGTCTGCACGGCACGGCCATACAAGGCCTGTTGCACGCGCTGCATGTCGCGCGCGAACTCCAACGCGGAATAGTAACGATCCTCGGGCGTACGGCTCAAGGCCTTACGCAACACCCGTTCCACTTCGGCCGGCACGTCGGGACGGTTGAGCTTGGGCAGCGGATTGTTGAGAATGACGGACTTGAGCCGTTCGGCCCGCACCTGCCGTTGGGAATCGCCCAGCACATCGGCGTAGAAATACTCGTACGGCGATTGGCCGATCAGCATGGCGAACAGCGTGGCGCCAAGCGAATAGATATCGGACGATTCATTGCCGCCACCGCCTTGGGCAAGCACCTCCGGCGCGGCCCACGCGATGGTGAAGCCGACACCCGGACGCCCATAGACGGACCCGGCGATGCCGAAATCGGCGAGCATGGGCATATTGTGCGCGTTGATGAGAATATTGCTGGGCTTGATGTCTCGATGGATGATGCCTTTGCGATGCGCGGTGAACAGCGCGCTCGCCAGATCGATACCGACGGTGAGCATCTGGTCGGCGGTGAGACGGCCATGCTCGAGGAACGTCTTGTAATTGCCGCCCGGAGCGTATTCGAACACGGTGTAGCCGCGCCCGTTGACGGTCACGCCGTTCTCATAGACGGAAAGAATGTAGGGGTGTGTGGAGATCTGCCCCATGAAATTCGCTTCGGAACGGAAGCGGACCGCGGCACGTGGGTCGAGCGTGTTCTTGCTGATTTTGATGGCCACCTGACGGGCCGGGGAAAGCTGCTGGTACAGGTACACGTCGGCTTCGGAACCGGAGCCCAGCCGTTTGATCAGTGTGTAGCCGGGAATCTGAGGGGGAATGCTCCTTGAGGCTTCCATGCTTCCTCTTTCCTGTAGTTCCTGTCCGGTTCCGTGCGTTGCGTCTATGCTTCGACCGTACTCGTCGTCATGGGCAGGCCGTCTGTTCGCTGTTGAACCTTCCCGGGCTGCGCCGCTAGTCAATCTTATTGGTGGCGGTGTCCGAAAAACTTTGTAGAGGGTATCGATGTCCATATATAAAGATGGCGGTGTCCGCGATGACGTTTTCAGGACGGCTTCGGACGATGATATGCGATTCGTGGCCGGACCGTTCGGCTAAGCTGGGGAGACATGATGGATGTGGACGATCTCGATGACGTGACATTGGTTGCGGGGGCACCCCGCAGCGGCAAGACCCGGTTCGCGCTGGACATGCTGGTCGCCGCGATGAAGCGGCATGGCGACGCGTACGCCGTGATGACGGTCTCCGGCAGACAGGTGGCCGACCGGCTCGGCGACACCGTGATCCGCGAACTGTCCGCGATCTCGCAGGCACGCCCCGTCACCACCCTGCCAGCCGTCGCGTTCCGCATCATGACCGCCGTGCGATCGCATGCCGGACAACCCCTGCCGAAACTGCTCAACGGGGCCGAACAGGATGTGGTCATCCGCCGCGTGCTCGCGAAGCATGCCGAACATGCCGAGCACGGCGACGAATGCTCCACCTGCGCGCTATTGCGCACCTACTTCGTGGTCGCCGACTGGTCGGGCATGGTGGTGGACGACGCCACCGACGCCTTCGCCAACCAGCTGCGCGACATGCTTGCCCGCATGAACGAGATCGGCGCGAAACCGGAACTCGAAGACGCGCTGATTTCCCGCGCTGCCGACGAACACGGCACGCTTGACGAACGACGCGAACGACTGCGCGTGCAATGGCGGCTCGCCTTCGCGCTGCGCGCCGAATACAACCAGGCCATCAACGAGGCATATCCGGACCAATACCGTCTCGACGCCTCGCAGCTCATGATCGACGCCGCGGCCGCCGTGAACGAAGCCGAAACGTCCGACCTGCCGAAACTCGTCATCGTCGACGATTTCCAGGACGCCACACTCGCCGGCTTCGACTTTCTCACCGCATTGCGCAACCGTGGCGTGCGACTGTTGCTCGTCGGCAACCCCGACGAGGCGGTGCAGACGTTCCGCGGATCGTACCCTGAATATTTGTTCAACATGGCGCAATCGCGATTGGGCGCGCGACTGGTACGGCTGGAACCGTCCCATATGGCCGAAGGCACGGACCTGGCTGCGGTGACGAGCCGCGTGAGCCTGACCATCGCCAGCACGGAATCGACCGACGACGCGCTGGCGAACCGCCCCGGCAAAATGCCGGCCATCGCCATACCGGAGACGCACGACGGCAGTCTTGAAGCCGCGATGTACCGTTCCACCGTCGAAGAACTCGACGACGTGGTGTGGAAAATCAAAACCGAACATCTCGAACACGGCCGCGACTGGAACGACATGGCCGTGATCGCCCACGACAACGCCACCGTGCGCACGTTCGGCGAACGGCTACGCGCCGACGGCGTGCCCGTACGCTATTCGAGCGTGACCCGCCCCCTCAAGGACGAACCGTTCGTGCAGGGCCTGTTCTCCATGATCGAACTGGCCGAACTGAAACGGCAAGGCATCGCCACCTCGTCCATGAACCTCGACACGGCCGGCGCATACGTGCGCTCACGCGTCGCATCGATCATGAACTCGCCGCTGATCACCACCCCCGGCGAACGTCCGGCTCGGCTGTGCGTGGTCGAATCGGCGATGAACGCGCTCGGCTCGCTGGCCACGGTTTTGCATGACGATACAGCCGATCCGACCACGTCCGACACGTCCGGACGCGCGCTGCTGCCACAGCTGATCGACGATTGGAACGATTACGTCGAAACCTTCCACACCGCACGCGTGGCGGCATCGGCGTCGGACACGGAAAACGCTGCCGACATGGGCCTGCCGGCAATCGACACCGACGACCGGCTGATGACGGGAGAGCGTGCCGCTGAGGACGCGGACGAACCATCCTTCGGCATGAACGCGCTGTACATCCTGCTATTGGAAGGCGACACTGACCGCGTGCTCGACGCGATCGCCTCCGTACTGGGCCGCAAAGACCCCCAAGCGCAAGCCTTCGCACGCCTGTGGAAAACGCTTGACGATACCCTGCGGTCGGAGGCACGCCTGACATCCCACGAACCGCAATACATGCTCGACTGTGCATGGCAGGCGTTCGGCAAAGCCGAAATCTGGCAGAAAACGGCGTTGCGCAACAACGCCGAAGGCCGCGCGGCCAACGACCGGCTCGACACCGCGATGCGCCTGTTCAGCTACGCGTCCGGCGGCGAATCGAACGGCGTGACGGCAGCGCACACCATCGACGCGTTCATCGAACAGGTCCGCGCGCTCGCCATCGAAGCCGACTCCCTGGCGCACACCGCGCCGATCGATCAGGCCGTGACGCTCACCACGCCCGCCGGAGCTGCCGGAAAACATTGGAAACTAGTATTCATGCCTGCGTTCCAACAAGGCCAATGGCCGAACCTCTCACCGCGCAACACCCTGTTTGGCGGGGAGGAGCTCGCCGACATCATGCTGCATGGACGACTGTCCGACGACATCGTCACTTCCGCAGGCCGCGAAAACGCGCAGCTCGCCGCGGTGCTCGCCTCCGAACAGAAAAGCCTCCTTGTGGCGCTCACCCGCGCCGATGAGCGCGTGACGGTAAGCGCGGTCCTCAACGAAGACCATGTGCCGTCCGACTTCCTCTACGGCTACCTGCCGGAATGGTTCGACCGCGACCGGGATGCCGATGCGGAAACACGCGTGTACACGGCGGTCGGCGAGGCCGGCGAATACGCGGGACTGGAGGCCGACCCGCGTGGCCTGGTCGCCGCCGCGCGAAGCGTGCTGGCCCATGCGCCGGCCGATTCCCCCCAAGCGCGCGATGCCGCGCAAGCCTTGGCGTTGTTGGCATCGCATGGCATCGCCGCCGCGAATCCCGACAATTGGGCGTTCCTTACGGAACATGCGGGAGCCGACGATATGACGGGAATCGACGGCAAGATGGAATCTGACGGAAAAACGGAGCATGCCGACAAGGCGAAGCTTATCGAACAACCGGAATCCATCGAAAAAACGGACGGCCAATCCGACGTGGTCACCCTTTCTCCATCCGCCGTGGACAGTTTGTGGGCGTGCCCGGTGTGCTGGATGCTGGAGAACCGTTTCGCCGGCCCACGCATGGGCAGCGCGGCCACCAGCTTCGGCTCGCTCATCCACGCCGTCGCGCAACAGGCCACCGAAGCCGGCCTCGACCTGCCCCAAAACCACACCGCGGTAAGCGACGAGGACAACATCGACGAAATCGCCCAATGGATGATCAGCCGATACAAGACCCTACGTGGCGACCTCAACGCCATCGACGACCCCGAGGAACGGTACAAGGCGCTCGGCAAGGACGCGAAGGCGTCGGTCGCATTGCGCAACATCGCCACATATTTCGTCAGGTCGAACCGTACGGGATACCCGTCGAACAACACCGAAACCATCACCGTGGGAACGTTGGACCATGCCGAAGCGGAACGGCAGTTCGCCGCGCGATTCGACTTCGACGACATCCTCGACGCCTACAACGCCATCGACGGCAACGCTCCGATCTCCCGCGACGAACTCATCGCCATCATGGGCGCGCTCGTCGACGGCTGGCCGGAAACCGGCATGAGCGACCGGCTCACCGTACGCCTGTCGGGCAGAATCGACCGTCTTGAACACCGCCGTACCGCAGACGGCCGCGAACAGGTACGGCTGATCGACTACAAAACCGGCAAAGTGCCGAACGGACGCTCCCTGTTCAGCGACCTGCAGCTCGTCTGCTACCAGCTGGGCCTCGCATTCCCGGAACACGGCGGAAAACGCGGCGCGCAGGCGATCGCAGCCATGCCGGACATCACCCAAAGCGCCCTGTTCCACGTCATGGAATACGCGGCACCCGCGCCACGCAAAGGGCAAGGCGACGAAGCGTACCACCAGCAGGCGCTGTTCGCCGGCGGAAGCATCAACGCGGGCGATTTCATACCCCGCAAATACGTGCCCAAAATGGCCAGCGTCTTCACCAGCGGCCTCGACGACGTCGAACGGCCGGCGCAGGTCAGCGAAGAACATTGGAAGCAACTTCTGGAATCGCGGTCGAAGATGACGGTATGGTCGCTGACCATGATCTCCCGCGTCTTCTATGCGGCCGCGGCGAGCCGGGCCATCCGCATCACCGCGCGTCCGACCGTGGAACACGTCGGATACTGCAGAACGTACGGCAGTGGGGTCTGCCCGGCCTGCCAAGGCGAGCAGAACACCGTATTCGAAAGGACCGTGGCATGAACGGGAGTAACGGTATGAACGGAAGCATGTCAACGAACGGGGCCACAGCAAAGGGCGATGCGATGGGCACTGTGCCGGCCGCCACGCCGAAATTCACCGACAGTCCGGAACAGGCCGCCGTCATCCAAGCCCCCTCATACGAGGACGTGGTCGTGGTGGCGGGCGCCGGCTCCGGCAAAACCTACACCATGACCCGCCGCATCATCACCCTCATCGACCAGGGCATCAGTCCCGAGAAGATTCTGGGCCTGACCTTCACACGCAAAGCCGCCTCCGAACTGCTTTCGCGCGTCTCCGCTGCCGTGACACGCAACCAGGCCGGACGCGGTACACGCGTCGCCTTCCTCAAACCGGAAGTCTCCACCTATGACGCGTTCTTCCAAACCATCGTGCGCCAATACGGCCTGCTCGTCGGCTTCGACCAAAACACGCAGCCATTGAGCGAAGCCGGAGCGCTGCAGCTCATCCACACCGTGCTCGACAAGCACATGGACCAGCTCATGGCCTTCGACCAAGGCGGCGACGAACTCGGCAAATTCTCCACCATCGCCGGCAACGTGTTCACCCTATCCAACGCCATCGCAGGAGCCATGATCGGCAGCGACTGCACCAGCTTCGACGAAGCCGTGGAACGCGTGCGCGCATGGGATAAGGCGTTCGTGGCGCAAGTGGCCAAAGCGCTTGAAGACGAGGACGTTCCCGATGACGAGCCGAAAGTGGGCAAGGCTCCGAAACAGAAGAAAAAGGAATCCGACACCGCCTTCGAAACCCGCATGCGCGAATACCGCGCCCAATGCCACCAACTGTGCGTCCACAAGACCGCGCAATTGGCCGGCACGGCCCGCAAACGCGACCTGCTACTCGACCTCGTGGCCGACTACCACGCCGAAAAACGCGCCCTCAACATGGCCGAATTCAGCGACTTCACCATCGCCGCATTCCAACTCGTCACCCGATTCCCCTCCATCGGAGCCACCTACCGCAAACGCTACACGCACGTGCTGCTCGACGAATACCAAGACACCTCCACCACGCAGGCGGCCCTCCTGACCGCACTGTTCCACGCCGATTCCACCCATCGCAGCGCGGTGAACGCCGTCGGCGACCCCTTCCAATCGATCTACGCATGGCGAGGAGCCAGCCCAGGCGCATTCCGCATGCTGCAACACGACTTCGGCCACGACGCCACCGACAAGCCCTACACGCTGACCGTTACCCGACGTAACTCGCGCATGGTGCTCGAAGCGGCCAACAATCTGACGAAACCATTGCGACTGCCCGCCAGACGTCGCGGCAGCTCGCTTATGCGCGAAGTGGACGTGCCCCCGCTCGCCAACATCGACAATGCCCCCGAAGGTACGCTCGGCGTGCTCGGCTACGCCACATTCGGCCAGGAAATCGACGCCATCGTACGCTTCGCCAAACAAGCGATCGCACTGCACACGCCAACCGAAAACGAGCTCGCCGACGGAGCCAAAGACAACCGTCCGCACGTGGCGCTCCTGTTCCGCTCCAAAACGCAGATGCCAGCCTACGAGGACGCACTGGAACAAGCCGGCCTCACCACACTCGTCGTCGGCCAGGCCGCACTCCTGGAACGTCCCGAAATCAAAGACATCCTCGCCCTGCTGCACGTCGTATGCGACCACACCGACAGCGCCGCGCTCATGCGGCTGCTCGCCACGCCACGATTCGGCCTGTCCGCCGACGATCTGCAGGCGCTCGCCGGCATCGCCGAACGGCTCAACACCGCGCAACGCTACCGCGCGCTCGTGTCGGCCGGCATCGTGGAGGCGGATGCGAATCCGTCCGACGCCGACATCCGCGCCACCGTGCGCGCCTACCGCGACCAAGTGCCCAACGCCGTCTTCCTGATCGACGTGCTGCTGCGCGGCGATCTGCGGCACCTCGTCGACGGCGTATTGAGCCGTACGGGAGCCGCGAGCGTCATCCACGCCGGTCGCGTCATCCAACAGGTGCAGCGCACGGCCGGCCATCCGTTGCCGGAAGTGGTACGCACGGCCATCACCGCGCTCGGACTGGACATCGACCTGCTGCTCGCCGAACGGATGCGGCATCCGGATGCCGGCAATCGTGTCACATCGCATGCCGCTTCGTCACTCGACGCGATGCTGTCTCTGGTGGACACCTACTTGCAGGAAATCGCCGCGCAGGGCACGCCAAGCCTGCGCGCGTTCATCTCGTGGGTGGATTCGCTGCGTGACGCGTCCGACGACAACGCCACCGCACCAGATACCCCCGTCGATGTGGTGCTCATGACCGTGCACCAGTCGAAAGGCCTGGAATGGGACGCCGTGGCCGTGGTCGGCATGCGCGACGGCACCTTCCCGTCCAGTCAAGGCGACCGCCTGAGCGTCAAAACGGACGAAGACCATCCGGGCGGTCGGCGCGACGGCGTATGGGAGCCGCCGGAATACTTCGAAAAAGCCCACACTTGGCTGGAAGACCCGTCCGCGGTGCCGGTTCCGGTGCGCGCCGACGCGGATATCCTGCCACGATTCCCGCACGACGCGCCCATCGGGGGCAATCCCGTGGAATCGCTCGACGGATTGGACGATGCGGAAGTGATCGACGACGAGGTGTTCGGCACCTTGCGAACCATGGCCGTCGACGATATGGAAGGAATGGATCCGGCAAGCCTGTACCTGACGCAACAGGAGGAATACGGCCGCCGACTGCACGCCGACGAACGCCGTCTCGCCTACGTGGCGTTGACGCGCGCCCGCTACGAGGCGCTGCTCGTATACAGCGGATGCAACGAGACGAGCCGCGACTCCCGCCTGGCGGAGGGAAAGAAAAGCGCCGCGCCGTCGAATTTCTGGCTGGAGACGCGCGATTCGATGAACGGAATCGTCACCGCGGTACGCGAACCGGACAACCTGTCCGACGATGTGGACGGCTCCCCGCACACGCTGGGACTTGACCTGCCCGACGGCTATTTCGTAGGCGAACACGCCCGCGATTTCGAGAATGCCGTGGTGGGCGATGCGTGGAACACGCCGCTCGAACCGGTCTCGGACGACCATACTTTGCCTTGGCCGTGCGATCTGAGCGCCGATGTCGCCGACAAGCTGCGTGCCGCGGCCGAACAGGTACGTGCCGTCGAATCCGACGAACCGAATATCGCTGAATCCACGGGAACGCAGGGCGACGTTGCCGATGAATCCGCCACGCCATCGCCGGAAACCGGAAACTCACTGCTGCGTCTCGCCAAACTGCTCGTCGCCGACGAACATCTCATGCCGGAACCGGACGCGGCTGACGCAGGCGAATCGCAGGACGCCTTCGACGAGGCCGTGCGTGCCAAAGGCGAACGTATCCTTGCTGCCGGCCGCCAAAACGTCACCTCGCTGCAAGCGCGCGCCGGCTCCATGGGCGAGCGTGACTCCCGCGCCTACTGGCGTGGTCTGGTCCGTCCGATTCCGCACGTCGCCTCGCCGGCGGCACAGCTCGGCACGCGGTTCCACGCATGGGCTGAGCGTTTCATCATGGCGGATGCGGACGTCGACGGCATCGGCGGTACGGAAGGTGCTGCCGGCATGGCCGCGCAGTCGCGTGCGGAACTGATCGCATTGATAGGTGATACGCAAGTCGACGCGGACAACGGCGGCGTGCAATCGCAGGACGCACCATCGCAGGACGCCCAATTGCGAGACGAACGGAAACTGGCCGCTTGGCAGCGTCGTCTCGTCGCTTCGCCGTGGGCAAAACGACGTCCAGCATGGGCGGAACGCCAGCTCGTCGTCGACATGTCCCAGCTCGGCACCATCGTCAACGGCAAACTCGACGCGGTGTTCTTCGGCGGTCTCGACGAAACGGACGAGATGAAACGCTACACCGTGGTCGATTGGAAAACCGGCGTAAAACCACGCAAACCGGACGAAATCAAGGAGAAGCTCGCACAGCTCGACCTGTACCGCCTGCTGCTCGCGGCGATGGAAGGGGTGCCGTTGGATGCAATCGACGCCTGTCTCTACTATGTGAGTGAGCCTCACGAGGCCGATCGGGAGCTTGACGCCCTCGACAAAACAGAAGAAGAGATCCTTGCCGAGTTGAGCTACGGAATTCCGCAGCAATCCGACAACGACTAGTGCCGGTGCGCAATGGCTCCTTGACCGAAGAAAGCGGGGGAGCGGCGCTTTCCGGCCTGCCTGCGGGAGAAACCGCTATGCAGGCAGCGTTGTGGAGGAACGCCGCTACCCTCGTGCAGCATGTGTGGGCGGGCGCACATGCCGGACGCAACGACAGTTAAGGAGTGTTTGATATGGCTGCGAACAGCGCAACCGCAATCCCGAACGCCGGCATGGGTGCCGGAACAAACAACGCATCGGCAATCGTCTTCCGTCCCATCGGCTGGGGCGATCTGGACGCGGTGGTCGACCTGTTCGACCGTACCTGGCCGCAGGATGTGGACAAGGTCGGCGCGGACATGTCGCGGCTGATCTCCCGATATTTCGTGCTGCACTACCTGCTGCCGACCACGTTCGCCAACGGCGCGTTCGCCGCCGACGGCACACTCGCGGGCGTCACGTTCATCCGCGTCGCCGGCGAGGCGCCGCAGCTCGACGAAATCGAAGTCGGCGAGGAAATGAAGGCCTTGGAACGCCGCATCGACGCCGATCCGGAGGCCGCCAAGCATATGGCGGCGCTGAAATCCGGCTTCTCGGTGGAACTCGATCTGGAACGCGAAGGGCGCGCCAACGAAACCACCATGGGCGAGCTGGAACTGTTCATCGTCAATCCCGACGTGCGCGGCCACGGTGTGGGCGGGCGGCTTTGGAGACGCATGCAGGAGCATTTCGCCGCATGGGACGTGCCCGCGTTCTACCTGCACACCGATTCCGACTGCGACGTGAGCTTCTACGACCACAAGGGGTTGGACTGCATCGCGCACCGCACGGCAAGCGAGACGGTCGCCCGGCTCGGCGGCAGTGCCGACGGCGAAGTGCCGCGACTGTTCGACGACATGTTCATCTACCGGGGAAAGGTGACGGCGTGACGGGCGCGAAACCGCAATCGCAATCGCACGAACCGCACGAATCGCAGAAAACGCAATCGCCATACGCGCAGCTTTTCCGCATTCCCGGCACGAAGGCGTTCTGCGTGTCCGGAGCCATCGCGCGACTGCCGATGTCCATGATGGGCCTCGGTATCGTGCTCGCGCTCAACCACATGTATGACAATTGGACGATCGCCGGCGTGATGAGCGCCGCGTACGTGCTCGCCACCGCCGCGGTCACGCCGCTGTACGCGCGCCTGTTCGACCGGTTCGGCCAGCGCAAGGTCGGTCCGGTGATCCTGACGGTGCAGATCATCGTCATGCTGGGCTTCGCGTTCGCCGCGCTGATGCGCGTGCCGATTCCGCTGCTGTTCGTGCTTGCCGTGGTCATGGGCATGACGCAGTTCTCGTTCGGCGCGCTTGTGCGCACCCGTTGGACGTACGTGCTCGACCGCGCCGACAAGGAGGACTTGCTCAACACCGCGTATGCGCTCGAATCCGCCATCGACGAGATCGTGTTCATCTTCGGGCCGATTCTGGCGGCTTTCCTGGCCGCGTCCGTGCATCCCGTATCACAGCTGTTCGTGCCGACCCTCGCCTGCGCGTTCGGCGGTGCCGTGTTCTTCGCATTGCGTGACACTCAACCGCCGGTATTGCGCGAAATCACGGTCGTCGCGGCCGATACGGACGATGCTGACGTGCGATTGGCGGCCGGCGGTGCCGCTGGTGCCGCGGTTTCCGCGGACCGTTTCGATTTGGATCGGCTCAAGACGGGCGATCGCGACCGCAGGAAACGCAACGTGCTCACCTATGCGGGTGTGCTGCCGCTCCTCGCCGTGTTCATCGTGTTCAACATGGCGTTCACCGCGTTCGACACGTCCATGACCGCCGTCATGAAATCGCTGCACCTCGACTCCGTGCTGGGCGTGCAGCTGGCCATGCTGGCCGTCGGCTCCTGCATGGGCGCGCTGGTCTTCGGCTCGCGCGAGCTCAAAGGCTCCCGCTGGCGTCACATGATCATGTTCCTCGCGTTGATGACCGTCGGCTTCGTGGTGATCCACCTGTGCCAGGGCAACCTGATCGTGATGGGACTGGTGGAGATCCTCACCGGTCTGACCATTTCGCCGGTGTTCGCCTCCGGCAACCTCGTCGTCAAGGAGACCGTGCCCGAGGAATCGCTTACCGAAGGCCTGTCCTGGGTGAGCACCGCCGGCACGATGGGCGCGTCGTTCGGCTCCATGATCACCGGCATCGTGCTCGACCATTTCGATCCAAGCGCGGGATTGAGCCTGCCCGCCGTGTTCGTGGGCTGTTCGATTCCGTTCGCGCTGCTCGGCTGGGTGCTGGTGCGCCGCCGCGGCTGACCGACGTTCGATCGTCAAGCGTCATAGCCGCCTGCCTCCGCGTCGAAGCGTCTCTTTAGATTCATAAGTGGAACACGTTATGGACGCGGACACGCGATTTCGAACACATGCGCACGGCAAACGTACGACATGCGCAACATGCGCGTCCGCGAAAGCATCAAGGAGCTGCAATGATCAAGGTTTCCGTAGTCGGCGCCAAGGGCCGTATGGGCTCGCATGTGGTCGACGCCGTCGATTCCGCCGCCGACACCGAACTCGCGCTCGCGCTCGACGCAGGTGACGACCTGGCCGCCATCACCCCCGAAAACACCGACGTCGTGGTGGAGTTCACCGTGCCGAGCGTGTCGCTGGGCAATGTGCTCGCGCTCGTCAAGCAGGGCGTCGACGTGGTGGTGGGCACCACCGGCTGGACCGAAGAGAAGCTCGACCAGGTGCGCGCCGCGCTCGCCGCGGCCCCGCGTGAGGGCCAGAGCGTGTTCATCGCGCCGAACTTCGCCATTTCCGCGGTGCTCGCCGACCATTTCGCAAAGGTCGCGGCGCCGTATTTCGAATCCGCGGAAGTCATCGAACTGCACCACCCGACCAAGGTGGACGCTCCGTCCGGCACCGCTTTCCACACTGCGCAGGGCATCGCCGAAGCGCGCAAGGCGGCCGGCTTGGGTCCGGTTCCGGACGCCACCGAAACCGATGGCGGCTCACGCGGCCAGGTGGTCGACGGCATCCACGTGCACGCCGTGCGTCTGCGCGGCCTCAACGCCCACGAGGAAGTGCTCTTCGGCAACGCCGGCGAGCAGCTGACCATTCGGGCCGACAGCTTCGACCGCACCAGCTTCATGCCCGGCGTCCTGCTTGCCGTGCGCAAGCTCGCCGGCGACGCTCCGGCTGGCCTGACCATCGGCCTCGACCACTTCCTCGACCTGTAATCGACCCGCAGTCGACCAGTAGTCGCCCCCGCATTTCAGGCAGGGAAGCGCGCCGGGACGCGCATCACGGCATTGCCACCGGCTCCGGCCATAATGCCACGCATTCAGCAACAATCAAGGTACGTAGTATAAGAGTCCACAATGGGAAGTACGGTAAACACTATGAGCGAGCATGACATGCACCTTCTTGAGCCAGCACCTTTCGGCCGCATTCTGCCGGCTATGGTCACCCCGATGAAATCCGACGGCAGCGTCGATTTCGCCGCCGCGCAGAAGCTCGCCAAATACCTCGTCGCCGATGGCGCGGATGGTCTGGTGGTCAATGGCACCACCGGCGAATCGCCCGTCACCCATATGGATGAGAAGGTCGAGCTGGTCAGGGCCGTCAAGGAGGTCGTCGACGTTCCGGTGATTTCCGGTGCCGGCTCCAACGACACCGCACACACCGTGCGTATGGTCGAACAGACTCAGGAAGCGGGCGCCGACGCGGTGCTCGTCGTCATGCCTTACTATTCCCGCCCCTCGCAGGACGGTATCGTCGGCCACTACAAGGCCGTCGACGAATCCGCCGAAAAGCCGATCATCGTCTACGATGTTCCCGGCCGTACCGGCTTGAAGGTCAAGGTCGGAACCTACGACCGACTGGCCGAACTTGAACACGTCAAGGCTGTCAAGGACGCCACCGGCGATCTTGCAGCCGCAGTGGAGAAGCAGCAGCGCACCGGCCTCGCCTGGTATTCCGGCGATGACGGCCTGTTCCCGCCGTTCCTCTCCATCGGTGCCGTCGGCATCATTTCGGTGATTGCCCACGTCGCCTCCAACCCCATGCAGCAGCTTGTCCAGGCATTCGATCGCGGCGATATCACCACCGCCCGTCGCCTCGCCAACCAGCTCGCCCCCCTTGTCCATGCGTTGAATGGCGACGGCTATCAGGCCGTCATGGCCAAGGCTGCGCTCAAGGTCAAGGGCGTTATCCCCTCCACCACCATGCGTCTGCCGAACATCGGTCCCGACGCCACTCAGCTTGACAAGGCTGAAGAGGGCATGCGCGCTGCCGGACTGCTGTAAGCCCGAAACGCTGCATACGGGTTGCCAGCCCGCCGCCCCTGCATGACAGAGCAGAGGCACCACAACAGAAATCCCAAAAAGGTTATGGCACAAGAACAAAAGAAAACAAGCAAGAACACGAATTCTCGCCGTCGCGGTTCCGCGCGCGGCCGCAACGCCAACGGATCCAACAGCCGTACGCCGTCCCGTAAGATCAACGCCACCCGGCAGGCCACCGCACCCCAGCAGGATGCCGTGCTGATCGCCCCGCCGAAGTACCGCAAGGGCTCCATGCGCATCACGCCGCTCGGCGGCTTGGGTGAAATCGGCCG
>ENA-OPVH01000355-OPVH01000355.1-human-gut-metagenome-genome-assembly--contig:-NODE-355-length-33271-cov-1.957882_pt1 | contig 33271 bp, 40 predicted proteins | sample MGYA00241494_ERZ501980 | MGnify/ENA primary metagenome ERZ501980 (study PRJEB25962, sample SAMEA1964914) | human gut metagenome | biome: human gut; feature: human-associated habitat; material: faeces... | reverse complement strand
GGCATCTTCCATACGCATCTGTGCGCATCCTCGCGGAGCGTTTTTGTATTATAGGGAACAAAGTTTCCTATGATACAAAAAATGGCCCCGGCATCCATATAGATGCCGGGGCTCATATTTTTAAACATTTTTATCGGACGGGGCGCCGCCTTTGTGGTAAGTCTGCCGCTTTACGACCGGTAACCCTGAAAAAAGTCTTTCAGGTTGGTCAGCGCCTGCACCAGAACCTTCGTCTCCTCCTCCGAAAGTCCCTGAAGCGTCGCTTCGATCATCTCGCGATGGAAATTCTCATGATGCAGGTATGCCTTTTCGCCTTTCCCTGTCAGGGACAGGAGCACCACCCGCCTGTCTTCCTCGCTCCGCACGCGATTCACATATCCTTTTTTTACAAGGCTGTTGATTGCCGTTGTCAGGGTTCCGACGGTGATAGAAAGCTTTTTCGCCACAGTTGACATATTTCTCGGTTCCATCCGCCCGATGGCTTCCAGAATATGCATATCATTGTTTGTGATATCCCTGAATTCCTCCGTAATGATAGCCTTTTCCTCGATGGACATAATGTCCTGAAACAGTCCTGTCAATACCGAGTGGAAGGTTTCATAGCTGTTCACCGCCCTTCCCCCTTTCAACGTATTTTATCTTATGATACACGGATTGCTCCGCATTTCATGCTCCCGCAATACTAAAACACCTCAAATCTGCTCATTTTTCTACGAAAAATGGCTTCTTTTCGGTGTTTTGCGCGTCCCAAAGTCATGCTTTTTCATGCAAGCATGAAACGCATGACCTTTTGACGCTTGTATCATCTTATGACTTCTTTAAATAATGCTTTCCTGTTTACCGCCTCTGTCAGCTCGGCCATCCGTGACACATCACCAATCAGGATCACGCCGCAGAGCCTGTTGTTCAGGAAATAATATTTTTCGTACTGTCTCTTGCCCATATCCTTAAATTCCACCGTCTTGTAGATCAGGTTCGGGTTCTTTCCCGCATCTCCGATGGCATAGAGAGCCGTATTCATGCCGTGGAAGGTCAGCGCTGCCGGAACAGGCGCATAGGTGACCTCTTCTCCCGCCGCGTTCGCTCCCGCCGTTTTTCCCTGCTCGGACGCCTCCGGCCAGATAGCATAATTCATATTCTGATACTGGGCGCAGTCACCGCAGGCGTAAATGCCTTCGATGTTCGTTCTCATATTCGCATCCACTACGACGGCGCGGTCCGTTTCGATGCCTGCCGCCGCTGCAACAGCCGTGTTGGCGCGGACTCCGCAGGAGACAACAACCAGATCCGCCGGAATCTCTCTTCCGTCTCCAAGCTTTACGCCTGTCACATGGCCGTCTCCTTCGATCGAGGCGATCTGAACCCCCGTATAAATCTGGATCTCGCTTTTTGCGGCGATCCCCTGCAGCATCTCTCCTGCTGCCGCGTCAAGCTGGCGTCCCATAAGCTGCGGCGCAAGCTCCAGAACCGTCACATTGCACTTCGCTTTTTTCATCTCCCAGGCTGCCTCCAGGCCAAGGACTCCTCCGCCGATCACAACGGCATTTTTTGCGTTCTCCAAAAGATCTGCCACTTTTTTGGTATCTTCCAGGCGGCGGATCGCCACCACCTCCGGCTGATCCGTTCCCGGAATCGGCGGAATAAAGCATTCAGATCCCAGGGCATAGATCAGCTTCGTGTATTTCAGCCTGGTTCCGTCAGACAATTCCACTTCCTTATCGTCGGTATGGATCGCCGTCACGCTCTTGTCAAGCACCTGATAGATTTCCTGCTCCTGATACCAGCTCTCCTCCTGAATGGCGATCTGCTCTGCCGTCAGTCCCGCCATAATGGATTTCGTCAGCATCGGTCTGTTATATGCGCTGTACGGCTCGTTCGAAACCATGACGATGGAGCCTGTCTTATCTCTCTCCCGGATCGCCCGCGCCGCATTAAACCCTGCAGCTCCGTTTCCGAGGATCACATAAAACTCTTTGGAATCCCTGCGGAAGCCTGTATCTTCTTCTTCCACCTCAACAAAATTCTCTTTGCCGACGCCGCATACCGGGCAGATCTCCATAGAGGAGTCAAAAATTTCTCCGCATACCAGACATTTTACCAGTTTGGATTTTCCGGATTTCTTTACATTTTCAATGTTCTGTAACACACATCCGAAATTATATCCAAAATCAAAAGCGTCCGTCAGATCATTTTCCGAAGGCTTGAACCGCACCCGGAATCCATTGTCCACCACCTTCATCCGAAGCTGCTTCAGCCTCTGGATGATGTGAGGAACACCCTCGCCGCTCCATCCGAAGCTTCCAAAGGCGCTGGCATATTTTCCGCCGTGGGTTCCAGGGAAAATAGACGTAGTCAGATCCCAGATCGGCTTTAACGCCTCTCCCAGAATCGTGGGCGTTCCGAAAAGAATACCGTCTGCAAAGCCCATATCCTCCAGAACCTGTGCCTGGTCAGCCGTTACCATATCGTAAAGGCGGGTTTCCACATCGCCGCTGGCTCTCACGCCCTCCGCGATCTTCTCTGCCAGTACTCCCGTATATCCATAAGCGCTGACATAGGGGATCACCACCGTTTTCTTCGTATTCGGGTTCACCACCGTACACCATTCCTCGTAGGTGTCCATGATGACATCGATCTTATCATCCAGCACCGGACCATGTCCCGTACAGATCATGGTAATATCCATCTTCCGCACCCTGTCCAGAGCTTTCTTCATAAAAGGCTTAAACGGTCCGAGAATACAGTCAAAATAGTATTTCGTAGCCTTCATATAATCATCCCAGTTCGTCACCTTGCTCACAAGCACATCCTGGAATCCATAATGAGAGCCGAAGGAATCACAGGTCACAAGAATCTGCTCTTCCTCAATATAAGTGTACATCGTATCCGGCCAGTGCAGGTTCGGAACAAACAGGAAACGGAGCGTCTTATCTCCAATCTCCATCCTCTGATTATCACGCACAACGATGCTCGTAAAATCCCGGTTCACGATTTCCTTCAGGAATCCGCTGGCCGCGCCGGTGGAAATGATCTTCAGATGCGGGCAGAGATCCAGAAGTTTCTCCACGCTGCCGGCATGATCCGGCTCCGTATGGTTTACCACCAGATAATCAATCTTTGAAACATCCGTGATTTCACGCAGCTTTTCCAGATAGTCGTCAAAGAACTTTACCTTTGCCGTCTCAAAAAGAATCGTTTTGTCTCCTGCCTTTAATACATAGGAGTTGTATGTGGTTCCAAACTCTGTGTACATAATGATGTCAAACACGCGGAGCTTGTCATCCACAATACCTGTCCAGTAAAAATTATCTCTCAGCTTTAAACTTTTCATTCATTGTCCTCATTATAATTATGGTAGAACAGCAGGCCTGCATCCGCCTGCTGTTCTATGATCGTTATCTTACAAATTCTGCTACCTTCTTATCAAATACCTGAATATGGTTCAACAGCCATTCTACGATATTTTTATTGACCGCCTCCACAAATGCATCGGTAGGACCTTCCTCCTCCTCAAGCATCTGGCGAAGCTCGTCTACTGCTTTCTCGAACTGTGCATGCTGTGCCTTATGTGCCTCAAGCTGCGGATATCCGCTTTCCTCCTGAAGTTTTTCCTCCGCCCGGAAATGAAACTCTGTGTAATCCATCAGGAAATCCAATGTCTGTACTGCTACGTTTTTCTCTATTGATGTATCGCAGCTCTCAGAAAGCTTGTTTACCCTGTTGATCAGTTCCTGATGCTGTCCGTCGATCAGCTCGTTTCCTGTTTCCAGGCTTTTATCAAAAAGTATACCCATTGTAAAAACCTCCTATTCCTCTACAAATACATCCTTGCCTAATCCACAGATCGGGCATACCCAATCCTCCGGCAAATCTTCAAATGCCGTACCCGGTGCGATTCCGTTATCGGGATCTCCTACTTCCGGATCATACTCATAGCCGCATGGCTCGCAAACATATTTTTTCATTTTCACTTCACCTTTGCCTTTCTTTGTTTTATACTGTTAGTATATACGTCTTTTCCAAAAATATCTGTTGCAAATGCAACAACTACCATATTTTTTAAAAGGAAATAAAAGAATGAACGGTGCTCTTTTTGAAGGAATTACAGAAAATGAATATCGTGAAATGATGAGTTGCTTCCATGCAGATAAAAAAGTCTACCATCCCGACCAGGTGATCTGTACCTACGGCGGAGAACGCCGCAGGATCGGTATTCTCTCCGATGGAGAAGCTTCCCTGATACGGATCCAGGAGGATGGCAGACAGACTCTGCTGGAATACCTTCACGCCGGAGATATCTTCGGAGAGCCTTTAAGCGTGTTTTCCAGTAAGACAGATATCATCCAGGTCGTATGTTCCAAGACCTGCTGTGTGGAATTTATCGATTACTATCACCTCACCAAGCGCTGTCCCAGGGCGTGCAGCTTTCACAGCACCCTGGTGAGCAATGCGCTTCATCTGCTTTCTCTGAAGGCAGTTCACCTGAGCGAGCGTCTGGATATTTTAAGCCAGCGCACCATCCGGGAGAAGCTGCTCCGCTGCTTTACCCTGATGGCGGCTGACCAGCAGGCCTCCTGTTCTTTTACCCTGCCCTTTTCCCTTGGCACCCTGGCTGACTATCTCTGTGTGGACCGCAGCGCCATGATGCGGGAGATCGGCAAGATGAAAAAAGAGGGGCTTCTGCAGATGGATAAACGTCAGATCACTCTCAGCGATCCCATTTTTCACAAAGAGCATTGATCTGATCCGCAAATTTCGCCAGATCCTTATTTGCTCCACCCTCATTGTGACGGATAACCGTAAGCAGGCGCTGGCCTGCTGCCCACAGTCTGGCAAATACCGTGCTGCCCCGTGCCGCTTTCGGAAGCTTCGTGAGAGCTTCCGTTTTCTTTGCCTTCACAGGCTGCCCCTGTACGATGCATACATTTTCCGCCAGATCATAGACCGTACCGCTGTACGGCGCTGCTGCATCGATCCCCAGCTCGCTCCTGAGCCTTCCGGCAAACAGTTCGCAGACCGTATCCTCCCCGTGAACCACAAACACTTTCTCCGGCTTTTTCTCAAAGGCACGCACCCATTCCAGCAGTCCTTCGTTGTCCGCATGGGCGCTGATGCCGGAAAGACTGCATATATGCGCCTGTACTTCAATCTCCTCACCAAAAAGTTTCACCTTCGAGGCTCCCTCCAGGAGCGCACGCCCCAGAGTTCCATGTGCCTGATATCCCACAAAGAGCACTGTACACTCCCGTCTCCACAGATTGTGTTTCAGATGATGCTTGATCCGCCCGGCTTCGCACATGCCACTGGCAGACAGGATCACTTTCGGCTTTGTGTCAGAATTGATCAGCTTTGAATCATCGCTTGTGACAGAGGTACGAAGTCCCGGAAATCCAATGGGATTGATGCCCTTCTGCACCAGAGCATACGCTTCTTCGTCAAAATCATCATACATATGCTCCATAAAGATCCGGGTGGCCTCGATCGCCAGCGGACTATCTACATAAACCTCAAAATCCTCATGGTTCTTGATCAGGCGGCGCTCCTTGATCTCCCGGATAAAGTAGAGCAGTTCCTGCGTCCTGCCCACAGCAAAGGATGGAATCACCAGATTTCCTCCCCTGTCAACTGTTTCCTGAATCAATCTGCCAAGCTCCTGCACATAGTCCGGCTTCTTCCCGTGGCTCCTGTCGCCGTAGGTGGACTCCATGACCACATAGTCCGCCTCTTTCAGATACTGCGGATCACGGATCAACGGCTGGTTCGTGTTTCCGATATCCCCGGAAAATACGATCTTTTTCTCAATCTCGCCTTCCCTCACCCACACCTCTATCGACGAGGAACCGAGAAGATGTCCGGCGTCCACGAACCGAACCCGCAGCCCGTCCGCCAGAATCATGATCTTGTCATACGGACACCCCACGAAACAGCGGATCGCGCCGTCGGCGTCATCCATGTCGTAAAGCGGAATGATCTCTTCCCTCCCGGCACGTTTCCCTTTCCGGTTTCTCCACTCCGCCTCGAACATCTGGATATGGGCGCTGTCACGGAGCATGATCTCACAGAGATCTCTCGTGGCGTTTGTGGCAAAGATCTGTCCCCGAAATCCTCTCTGATACAGAAGCGGAAGCTTTCCGGAGTGATCGATATGTGCGTGTGTCAGAAGCACCAGGTCAATGTCACTGCCCGGCACCGGAATCTCCTGATTCTCGTATTCATCCGGTCCCTGCTCCATGCCGCAGTCGATCAGTATTCTTTTTCCGCATGCCTCCAGATAAAAGCAGCTCCCTGTGACCTCGTGGGCCGCTCCCAAAAACATTAACTTCATATGGCGTTTCCCCCTCTCCTGTCTTTTCTCTTTAGACGATTGCAGCTTTGATACTTACAGTATACGGCAAAATCACATGGGAATACAGGGGGATTTTTGTAAAATATCATTCAATATAAAGCCCATTTGTTAATGTATAGCAGGATTCAGAATCATTTTGATAAATTGCCGTATGTGTCCCCCGGACACGATAATATGTTCCCTTTTCCACTGTCAGAAATGCCTCATTTCCTGCAAAATAAGCATTATTTTCCGTCTTTGCTTTCTGCGTTACAGGCTCCCAGTCATCTCCCGCCAGACGTTCCAGATAAAGATACATTTTTACCTTATCACTCGTGCGATGGCAGATTGTGTCGCCGCCCATGTAGATCAGTCCATTTCCCCGATTTGAAAGCATCGACATCCCCATTGCAAGAAACGAACCGCGCTGTACGTTTTCAAACTGGTCGGATGTCTCCAAATCGCTGGTCAGCAAAGATCCGTCTACGATCTCGCCATCCCGTGGTCCAGCCGCCTCTGCCTGGATACCTATGCTCAGGCAGAATGTCATCATTACCAGTGTCACCGCTTTTAAAACTTGTTTTCTCATCATTTTCCTCCTTGTATGTTAATTTTTTTCCACATAAAGGAGAACGTTTCAATTTCTATTTTATTACGGTATTTTTTAAAAAATAATATTTTGTATGATTTTTTTTAATTCCTGTTTTTCCATTTTCCCCACTAATAAATAATAGCAATGCTCATAAGAAAATTCTCCTGCATAAAGATTTTCTCCTTTATTCTCTAATTCGTAAAGTCTGGCGGGTAACTCCAGCGTCTCAATCTGCACTTCATCCTTGACCCCGGCATCTAAGGTTTGCTGCATCGTCGTGTCTTTTGTACGTCCATATAAATATAGCGTTACTATTTCTTCCCCGTAACTAAAAAACACAACCCCTCTCTTCTTATTTTCATTAATCTGATAACTCTCAAATTCCATCCCGCGGGGCCGATACTGCATCTGCGGCACCAAAACACCCAGTTTTTCCTCAACTTCCTTATATGCTTTTCTCTCATCCTCCGAATACTTTACCGTATCTTCCCCCACATCCTCCACATAAATCCCCCATCTTCTTCCGGTAATCGCATTGATCACCCCGGCAGCATATTCCCGATTCGCCTCACTGGATATAGTCACAAAAAAAATGCACAGCAAAACAGCACCTGCCATGCCCGCCCATTTCCCGAGCCTTCTTTTCCTCCCCTGTCTCTGTACCCTGCGGCCGATCTCCAGCGCCTCCCGGTCCTCCTCCGACAGCAGCAGGCGGATATCCGGCGAGAACTCTTCCGCTGTTTCCTCTTCCCATTTTCCCTCTTCTTTTAATTGTTCTACGATCCGGTCAAACAGCTCAGGCGATGCATCTATATGCTTCAGCTCAGGCTTTTCCTCCAGCTCTGCTTCCAGTTCATCTGCCTCCCTGCGGAGCTGACGTTGGAACCGCTCTTCCCAGGCATCCCTCTTTTCGCCCTCCTCCACAGACGGAAAAGGCGTGATCTTACTCTTTCCGTGAGCTTCTTTCTCCATAAATGCATCAACTCCCTTCTTGACTTTTTCCAATAACAGTATAAGATGATACCAGGGTCAAACGCTCATATATTTCATGCTTACATGAAAAAGCATGATCTTGAGTCCCCAACATCATAAGATTAACATAGGATTATTATTTTGGAGGATTATTATGAAACGTATCATACTTACCGGCGGAGGTACTGCCGGTCATGTTACACCGAATATTGCACTGGTTCCTACACTCAGGAAACTGAATTACGATATCCGCTATATTGGTTCTTACAATGGCATTGAGCGCAGGCTGATCGAAGAGATGAAGATTCCATATTACGGGATCGACTCCGGAAAACTGCGCCGTTATTTTGATCCAAAAAACTTTACCGATCCATTTAAAGTGATCCACGGCTACGGTCAGGCAAAAAAACTGATGAAACAGCTAAAGCCGGATGTGGTTTTCTCCAAAGGCGGATTCGTCACCGTTCCGGTTGTCATGGCCGCTCACAGACATCATGTACCTGTCATTATCCATGAATCCGATATGACGCCAGGTCTTGCAAACAAACTGTCGATTCCTTCCGCCGACAAGGTATGCTGCAATTTTCCGGAAACCATGTCTCACCTGCCTGACGGCAAGGCGGTTTTGACAGGTTCCCCCATCCGTCAGGAGCTGCTCTCAGGCAATAAGCTGAATGCGCTGAAATTCTGCGGCTTTACTGCAAACAAACCTGTACTGATGATCATCGGAGGCAGTCAGGGTTCCGCCATCGTAAATGATGCTATGCGCGGCATTCTGCCGGAACTTTTAAAAACTTTCCAGGTGATCCATCTCTGCGGGAAAGACAAAGTAGACCACTCCCTTGACCATCTGGAAGGCTATATCCAGTTTGAATATATTGAAAAAGAGCTTGCGGATCTTTTTGCTCTGGCAGATGTATGCGTATCAAGGGCAGGTGCCAATGCCATCTGTGAGATCCTGGCGCTCAGAAAGCCGAATCTTCTGATCCCCCTCTCTGCAAATGCCAGCCGGGGTGACCAGATCCTGAATGCAGAATCCTTTGAAAATCAGGGATTCAGTGAAGTTCTCACTGAGGAACAGCTCGCTCCCTCCATTCTGATTCCGCGAATTTTGAAATTATATGAAAACCGTGCCTCTTACATTGCAAAAATGGAAACCAGTGAGCAGAGCGACGCAATCTCCAAAATTGTCCGGCTGATCGAGAATGCTGTACACTGATCTACTGCTCATCGTATTCTTTCTGGTATTTATTTCGAATATATTGTTTTGCACGATACAGCTTTGCAGCCAGTACCTGCGGACTTATCCGCAGGTATTCTGCTGCTTCCCGCTGTTTCATACCGTCCACACAGATCGCCTTGACCACCCTATACCATTCTTTATTTTTCTCCTGTAAATCATCCAGAATCTGAATAAAAAGCTTCTCATCGGCAACATGTGCAACTGCCTCTTCTTCCGCCGCCCGCACCCTCTCAGCCGCATCTGCACACAAATACACATTCTTATCTTTCCGCACCTTCTGCTTTCTGAGATAATCCAATACTGCGTTTCTTGTTGTCACGATCAGCCACGGCTTAACCCCTTTTTCGTCATAGATATTGTCTATATGCTCATAAAAGGAAACAAACACCTGCTGACAGATTTCCTCTGCCAGAAAAAAGTCATTCAAATAGTCATACACCATTTTTATGACCAATTTTCTGTACTTTATATATGCTTCTGAAAACCTTTTGTTTTTCATTCGTACATGAGATTCCTTCTTTAAGATATAAATCCACAGACCTATTCCTGAAAGCTTTTCAGAATCTCATTTTTATCTTCTTCTGACAGAGAGCCCTGCGGCCATGTGATGCCTGCACCGTCATTCTCGTATCGCGGAATCAGATGAATATGAAAATGAAAAACTGTCTGTCCTGCAGCAGTTCCATTATTCTGTACAAGATTAAAGCCGTCACATTTCAGAACATCTCTCATCTTCCCGGCCATCTTTTTTGCCAAAGCAAAAGCCTTCTGCACTCTTTCCTCCGGCATTTCAAAAAGATCCGCCGCATGTTCCTTCGGCAGAATCAACGCATGTCCTTTGGCGGCCGGATTTAAATCAAGAATTACCCGAAAATCTTCGTCCTCATATATCGTCGCTGAAGGGATTTCCCCATTTGCCAGTTTACAAAAAATACAATTTTCCTCTCTCATAATACTTCTCCTTTCGACTTTTTAACAGAATTTCTCCTATAACTGTGTATTTATGGTAATTCTTTTGAAAAACAATGTCAATAATAAGTGTTTGCTATTTTTTCTGCGCAATGATAAACTGAATTACAGTTTACTCGTTTCACATAATCCCAGTACATAAAAGGAGTCTGAACATGCCAGAGAGTTCACAAATAGAGTCGCTTAAAAAAACCATCGAAGAGCAAAAATTCGCTATCTCACAGATTTCCCATGAAATCCGAAACCCTGTAACCCTGATCAACAGCTCCTTAAAGCTCATTGAAAAGCAGCACCCTGAAGTGCAAAGCTTTGCATACTGGAAGGACATGATGCAGGATATGGAATACCTTCTCTGTCTGTTAGACGAAGTCTCAAGCTTTAATAACAGCATGCTGCTGAAGCGGGAACGCATAAATACCAGCCAATGGCTGACCGATTTCGCTTCCTCCCTGTTCTGTATGATTCCTCATTCCGTACATTTTTCTTTTCACATCCCTCCGATGCTTCCTTCTCTGACGGCTGATCCGGTGAAGCTGCGCCGCGCGCTTTCCAATCTGCTCCGCAATGGATTTGAAGCATTAGAAAAGGAGGGTGAGGTATTGCTCACCGCCTCCTCAGACGGTCAGTCCCTCTCCCTCTGTGTTTCTGATACCGGCTGCGGCATCCCGGAAGAATATATGGATACCCTGTATCAGCCCTTTGTAACCCACAAAGCAGGCGGAACAGGTTTGGGGCTTTCTATCACGAAACGGATCGTTGAGGCACATGACGGAAGCCTGAGCCTGAAGACAGCCCCCGGTGTCGGAACCTCTTTTACCATCCGCCTTCCCCTGGATGCAGCGGGGCAGTCAGCTTGCAGCGCTTCAGAGCAGCAGGGGATCTGACCTGTGCGGCATTCGCCAAATGTGCAGGCAAGCTTACCCTCTTGGCTCATTGCCCGCGGAAATAAAGGAACGCTCACCCCGGGGTCTGCGGTACAAAAGGACTGCAAAAACAAACCCCAGGACAAAACCTCCCACATGGGCGGCATTGTCCACACCAACGGAAGTGAACCCCTCAAAAAGTGAAAGCATCGCCATAAGGATCAGGCGCCGCATGGTGAACTGGGCGATCCTGCCCCGATTTACGATCACGATATATACCAGCGCTCCAACCACCGCAAAGACCGCCCCTGATGCTCCTGCCGATACAGCATACTCCCCGCTTTTATAATCCAGCGCGCAGGAAACCACATTTGCCAGAACGCCGCCCCCGAGATAGATGATCAGATAACGGAGCTTTCCGACCGAACGCTCCAGCGCGTCTCCCAGGAAAATAAGTACCAGCATATTATTGAACAGGTGCTCAATCCCATAGTGCAGGAACATGCAGGTGAAAAGCCTGTAATATTCCCCATATTTCACGACCCACGGTGAATAACATGCACCGTGCTCCGCCATAAATCCCACATCCTCCGTATTTCCTATAAATTCCAGAATCAGAAAAACAACAATATTTGCTGCCACCATAAGAAGATTGCAAAAGGTTCTGGATTTCAAAAAATCTTTTATTTCATCCATAGGGATTCTCCTTTGCCCATGACTATTTTTCCATTATTTTAACAAAAAAATCACCATTTGCAACCCTGTAGTTTCATTTTTCATCTCTGTAGTTACCGTTCAGCCCTTGCCGAACCATAACTCTCTGTAAACTTATTTTTTACTTGAAATAATATGCCGCACTTGCAAAAATAATCTCATCCCCCGAAGAGAGCTGCCGGTATTCATTTGCTTCCAGTCTCTCCCCGTTCAGATAGGTTCCGTTGGTTGAATTCAGATCCACCAGAAAATACTTTCCGTCCCGACGTTCAATCTCTGCATGCATCCGGCTGACCACCGGAAGATTCAATGTCAGATCTGTCTGTCCCCTCAGCTTCCCGATCACAAATTTTTCCTTTTTTATCTCCACATTTTCCCGCACCTCGGGGTTCACGCTGACCAGAACCGGATATCTGCCCGCTGTGTCTTTTCCCAGCAGCGTCGTCTGTCCATAGATCTCCTCCTGCGAGTCGTATGGAGGATCGCAGGAATCTTCCTGAAAATCACAGATTTCTTCCTCCTCTCTGTTTTCCTTTTTCAGTCTGTCCGCCATCCTCTTCATTGCTTTATTTCGGCTGCCTTTCTTATGATTCTCCAGGGTTCCGCTCTTTGCCCCGCGTCTCTTTCTCTGTTTTTCTTCTCTCTGTCCTTTGTTCCCTTCTATTTTCCCCGTAAAAAGATAGTAAAAAACACCCGCCATCAGAAACAGAATACCTCCCGTCTGCGTCAGGGTCAGAACCCGAAATACTGCAAGCGCTGCACACCCTGCAACGCACAGGATAGCTGTGATCCCCAGAATTGCCTCTTTTCTGCTTTTCTCCTTCTTTTTCAGATACTCCTGCCCTGTCATCCCCTGTGAAACCGGCTGCCTCCGGCTTTTTTCTTCTCTGCCGCCACTGCTTTGTTTCTTCTTGTCCTCACAGACAGGTTCCTTTTCTTTTTCCGCTTCTTTTTTCACTGTCTCCAGCTTCCCCCGCAGACTCTCAAGCACTGCGCGCACACGATAATTTTCCTCCGAAGTTTTACTGTAAAGCTGATATCCCCATAACACTGCCTGCTCTTCTTCGTGATTTAAGCTTTTCAGAAGATATTCCGCCAGCCCGCGAAAAGACGCTCTGATCTCTTCCCTGCAAAAGGCAGATAACAGAATCTCATCTCCTTTGTCTCCAGATCCATATAAATAAACTCCGGCTCCAGGACCATCCCGTCATCCGGAAGCAGATATCTTGCGATCCCCTCCAGCGTTTCTCTAAGCGACAGCGCCAATGCCCGGATGTCTTCAGCCCCTGCCGCCCGATGTTCAAAAACCCTTGTCAGGGGCTGCTTTGAAGTGATCTCATAATACAGGTACGCCTCCCCATTTATCTTTCTCAGCCTGCACCGCAAAAGTCCGGGAATCTCATTCACCAGAAGCATCCTTACCTGGTACTCGTTCCCCTGTAGATCCTCCGGCGCTTTCCATACCATATAATTTTGTTCCCCGTCACGGCGATACATTACTTCCATCCCCATCCTCCTCTATCAGTTTTTTCAGCATATGTATGCGTGCAATCGTCTTTCCCGGTTCGCAAACCGCCAATTTCGCATCGGCGGAAAGCTTTAGCCTGTTCTGGCACCAGAATCGCATCATCAGGCCGGGAATGTAAAATGTTCCTTCCAGGCTTGCTGTGATACTTTTCTTTTCCCGTATCACCTCTGCCCGCACGTTTTTAAGGTTCAAAAAAGCTTGACCGGTAATGATCTGTTTTCTTTCTTCCACAGATCTTTCCTCCATTTCTTCCCCCTGAAGACTCTCCAAAACAGCCAATTCATACGCCGCATTCTGCATCATCGCACCATTATGCAGATAAAAACCCAGATAAATAATTCCAAACAGCAAGGGCAGAATAACCGTCATCAGCAAAGCCGCCTCCACTGTATAGCTTCCTCTCAGTCTCATCCCGCTTCACCTGCCAGAAAGAGCCAGATCAGATATCCCGCCATCAGGAAAGGTAAGAATGCAATCCTGTACTTTCTTCCCGCCCGCTTCACCAGAAACAGCCATGCGGAATAACCTGCTGCCAGAAAAAGTCCCAGAAAAACTATCTCCATCATTGGAAGGATCCCCAGCCAGACTCCAAGCACGGCCGCCGTCCATGCATCTCCATATCCGATCGCCTGATCTGTCACCTTCGCAATCCCCATCAGGAGAATCCCCGCCACGCCTCCTGCTATCCATCCGGCACATCCTGCCATCTCTTTTTCCGCCAGCATCGTCCAGAACTGTACCAAAATCCCCGCCGCTGCAAACCCGCCCAAAAAAACTGCCGGAATTTCCCGCTTTCGAAGATCCATCACGCTGCCCGCACCCAAAAACAGTGCCATTACATATTTTTCCACTTCGCACCTCCTATTTCCCGCATCGTGAACATGGTTTCCACTTCTCCACCTGCGACAGCGGCACTTCCAGAACCCCCCGTTTCAGCCTGCTGCACGTCAGGGAGCTGTGATATCTGTCTCCCGTTTCCGTGATGTACACCCGATTCCCTTTTCCGCCGCAGCTCTCACATGGATAATATTTTCCGCCGTCCTCATTTCGAAGCCCGGAAATCTGTGCCTTTGATACCGTGCGGACAGACAGGCGGATATGTGAACATTCACGGCTCCTGTGATATACACTGCCATTTACCGTCACATATACCATCTCATTGCTTTTTGTATCTTCTCCATCACCGCCGTCCCCCTTATCTCTTCCCGTCCATGCACGGATTCGCGCCCTTTGCAGCATCGGCAGATCCATCGTCATCAGAAACGGGTTTCTCCATTGAAACCGGTATTCTGCCACAAGGTCGATCATTTCGTCCCCCTTTAAAACCGAAGAACGTATCAGGCGAATGGACGGTGCATCCTCTCCCACAGCCTGCCGGATCCTGTTCTTTGCATAGAGCAGACTGACCACTCCTGCTGCCTTTCCCTTTTCATCCCCCGCTGCCGCCTCCTTGACATAGGCATAAACAGCCATCTGCTTTCCCGCATCCTGAAGCCCCTCCGCTACGCCGCCTGCCACATGCACTGCATCAAAAAAATTTAGAACCGCCAGTACTGCATACAGAAAGATTGGCAATATACAGGCTGCTTCCACCGTCAGGCTGCCTCTTTGTGAGGCAGACAGGGATATTCTTTCCCTGCACGTTTTTCTATCATCTATTTTACACACATCTGGGAGAGAGCTTTTTTCCTTTCTTTTATAATAATCTGTACAGAGAAAGAACATCCCTGTCCACCTCCTTTTCAATATCCAAAACTTCCTGTTACCTCATATCCTGTCTCTTCCCCGGATACTCCAAGAAAAGTCTCCGGCACGCGCAGAAACACGGACGGGAATCTCCACAAGACCTGCACCTTCCCTCTGACTACCCATGCATCCGCACGCATAGTTTCTGATGCAAATACACACTCCATCATATCCAGCGCCCGCAGGGGATATTTCTCTTTCTCCCCGGCAAGCAGCAGGATTCTGAGATAATCCGTGTAGTCCTGCCCTTCGCCTCCGCCGTCATCGCAGGTTTTCAGCAGTTCCGTCACTTTTGCAAGATTTGCAAGCGACAGCTTCCAGGTCGATGCGTCCTTCACCGCTGCGATCCTGCCTCCTGACAGCAGCGTGCGCACATCCATCAGGCTTTCCCCGTAAGCCCAGGCCAGCAGGAGCACCCCTTCCAGCGCTGCCGTAAGCCCAGGCACGGGAGCCGCCCCCACAATCCCGGCTGCCAGAGCCGCTGCCTGGCTTCTCATCTTTGTATCCGACAGCAGATAAAGAAAATTTGCACCTTCCCGGAGCCAGAGCAGCCGGTTTACAACCGCCTTCAGATTTTCCTTATCGCTTTCCTTCCCCATCAGGATATATTCCAGCGGATATGCCAGCCCTCCCTCTTTTTCCGGGCTTTGCCATGTGCCGAAATGCCCCATCAGATAATCCTGAAAGATTGCATCCGCAGCAAGGCCCGTATATTTCTTTTCCACCGGCAGATTTCCCTGGTTCCGTTTTCTGCCTGACGGAAGGGAAGATTTTACGATACTCTTATCGGACACACGGGCAGGATCTTTTACCACAAGCCCCAGAATCCCCATCTTCTTGATCTTCCTGATCTCCTCAAGAGGATTCTCCATCTTCATTTCCGGCAAATCCTCCTTTGTCTCCTTCGCCTGTTCACTGCTTTCCGCATCCTGTCGTTCCGCCTGCTCCTGCTCCTCTTCCAGCTTCTCCAGCTCATCCCAGGCTATTGCATCCTTTTTTTCATAGGCCTCCGCATCCTCCTTCTGCCTTTTTGCTTCCCTGCTGCTCTCCTGATATTTCAAGAGCAGCTCTGTTCCCAGATTTTCCCGTATATCTCTCACTACCTGCTGATAGAAAGCGCTCCCTTCTTCATCCGTGGCCAGCGTATATCCGGTTACCCTGCACCCTTTAATATCCATAGGAAAAAGGTTCCATCCATCGGCCGTTTCAAGATCATCTGACGGCTCTGCATTGTACCTCATAAATTCCCGCATTTGCAGGGCGAGTCTTTCCGGTTCAAAATCTCCCGTCCCATAGGCGCCGTCCAGAAACAGCACATCGTATCTCTCCAAAAGTTCCCGCTCATATTCACCAAACACAGAAAACAGCCCCATATCTGTCACAGCCGCTGCCCATGCCCTGACGCCCTGCAGCCTCGCAGACTCCACCAGCGTACAGATCAGGGACAGAAACAGTACGCAGACCAGACTTAAAAATACTGTGATCGTCCCCTGATATCTGTACCCGTTCATCCTCTGCCCTCCTAAATTCCATTGCTCTGCGCTGTGATCTTTTTGAAAATGTTGTTTACCAGCGATGTCAACTGGCTTTTAAAAATGACCACCAGACCGATCAGCACCACAAGGATCAAAATAACTTCTACAACGCCCACTCCATCTTCTTCTTTCCAAAACTCTCTGATATGTTCCATCCTCTCACCTCCTTCCCGTGCATGCTGTATGTTAAAAGTTCATCAGCGCCGGAAGGATCAGGATTACCAGCACCAGAACCAGCATCACCATCATCGGCAGCAAAAGCTTTGTCCCGGCCTCCTCGCCCATCTTTCTCGCTTCATTCTTCCGCTCTTCAAAGCCCGCCGCTGCCTCCTGTTCCAAAAATTCCTGCATGCCTTTTGCTCCTTTTTTTAGATTCTGGGAAAATACGGAACCCAGTTTTACATACCTGGAATCCCCGCATCTCCTTCCGAAATTCTCATAGGCAGCCGCTTCACCCACGCCGTTTTCCATTTCACGGCAGGGAAACCGTATCTCCTCATAGACATAACGCGGCCTTTTTCCCCTGCGCCCTGTATACTCCGCCGCGATCTTCTGAAAAGCTCCCTTTAAAGTCAGTCCCGCTCCCAAAAGCATCGCCATCTTAAAAAGTACCTCCGGATAATCCAGCAAAAGCTGCCTTCTCCTCTCCTTTTCCCTCTTTTTTAAATTCTGCTCCTGATAATACCACGCCAGAACCGCACCAATCAGAGCCAGTGCCGTCAGAGATATCCCCACATGTACCTCCGGCTGAACCCATGATATTTTCCTGCCGTCTATTTCCTGTGGCAGTATCAGGCTGTTCTCATGGATACCTTCTTCATCTGCCTGATGTACTACTTCCAGAAGCCTTTTTTCCAACGTCTCTCTTTCCGTCCGGATCGGCGGATAAATATGGGCATAGCCGGTATATTCTGCTTTCTGTCCCCGGTAGCTCAGCAGCGCCCGGAGTTCTGCCACCTCCCCCTCCTCCCCCACTTCTTTTTGAATGGCGCCGCTGCCGTCCAGAAGATCTGCCGGAGAGATGATCCATTCCACCGCAACCGTTCCATGATTCAGGGTTGAAGGAAGATGCAGTGCGCTCCGTACCTCCTCCAGACTCTCGTTTTCTCCAAGGATCTCCTGTTCCATACGCTCTGTGAGCTGCCGAAAGATCCCCTGTATTTCCTCCGCCGTGTACTCCTTTTCACTGATCTGAATCGAAAGAGCCGCTCCCTCTTCCTCCCCCTCCACAATGGCTTCCAGCTCCGTCTCACGGCTTCCTTCTCCATAAGCCGGACGGATCAGTTGTGTGTGAAAATCCCCTGAAGTCTCTCCGCCTGCGGCAAGCTCAATAAAGATCGCCGCACCAGTCCCCCAGAACAGCACCGCAAAAACCACAGCCAGCCTTCCGGCATAATACTCTTTCACGCTGTAACTCCTCCCCGGGTAGAACGCCCGAAGCCTCTCCTCTCTCCTTTTTTCCTTCCATTCATTGACCGGTATTCTATCCAGGATCCACAGCCCGGTCTTATAGAAGGGCAATAAAAGCCTTTTCAAACTTACACCTCGATTTCAACAAGTTTTTTTCCCGCCAGCCACGCCAGCGCGTAGACCATAAGACAAACACTCATGATGGCGATTCCCGCAGGGTTATGATACAGAACATCCAAAAATCCCGGCGAGGCTGCTCCCACATAGGCGAGAATGAACAGCGGAACTGCGCTCATCACGTTCTGCTCCAGTTTTTTTGACGCAATACAAACCTGGATCTCCTGTCTGGTCTCCTCCTTCTGACGGATGGATGCCACCGTATTTCGGATAATCGCGATCAGATCGCCGCCGCTTCTCTTTGCCACGGTAAAAACCTCGGAAAAACTTTCAATGTCCTCCTCTCCGCTCCGTTCTGCCAGATCTGCCAAAAGCTCCTCCAGCGTCCGGTTAAGTGAGAGCTGTCTTACGATCACTGAAAATTCCCTGACGATGAGACTGCCGCCAAAGGCCTTTTTCATCTCCTCCAGAGCCTCCCCGAATGCATTTTCTACCGAATAGCCGGCCGCCAGTGCATTTGACACTGCCTGCATTCCGGTCAGGAACTGTTTCCCCAGTTCCCTAAGCTGCTTTTTTCTCTGTTCTTCTCTTTTCATGCACAAGAACTTCCAAAGCCCCGCCAGCAACAGCAAAAAGGCGATCCAGGAACGATAAAACAGAAAGCTGACCACACCGTCCAGCAGAACATATTCCAGTACAAACCTGAGCCCTTCCTTTCTGTCAAACCGATACTTCCGATAATCCATATCCACACCTCACCATTCATAAATGCCGGCCTGCAAAAGCTTCTGTGTATTTGCCAGTTCCCCGCATTTCTCCAGACGCCCGCAAACCTTTCCGCCGTTCTGTCCCTTTTCTTCCCTGAATTCATAGAGCACACGGGTCTGTATCTCCTCGGACTCGTAACAATAACCTGTGATCTCCACGATCTCCAGCACCTTCCGGCTTTTGTCCCGCATTCGCCCCAGATGCACCAGAATATCGATGCCTGAGGCGATCTGACGCCTGACAGCCGTGACGGGAAGCCCGCTTTTATCCATAAGAACCATCGTTTCGAGCCGGGACAGCATATCTCTGGGGCTGTTCCCATGCCCGGTGCTTAACGAACCGTCATGCCCGGTATTCAGTGACTGCAGCATATCAATAGCCTCCTCGCCGCGCACTTCTCCCACGATGATCCTGTCCGCCCGCAATATAAAAAAGTGAAAGTAAATTTACGGAGGTGTCTTTATGAATGTGATTTATCGTGTGCACGGTGCTGGCGGCTTCTATATGGAAACGCAGAGCCAGGACCAGGCTTTCCGAGCTGCCCGGCAGGAAGCTGCGGAATCCGGCCAGATGGCTCTGGTGTCTTTTACCTGGGCTGGCCGGTACCAGATGCGCCGGTTCTTTCCGGACGAAAGTGAGGTGATTCAGCGTGGCTTGTAAAATTAAAACGCTCCTGCAGTGCAAGCACTGCAGGCATGATCTTGAGTTTGCGACGGTGTGTGGTAATCGTCGTGTGCCGCTTCTCTGGTGTCCGGACTGCGATATTTTGTATCAATATCTCGGTCCGGAAGAGGTGATCGTTGATCGTTCAGCGAGCGTTGAATATGTGCGCGCGCTTGCGAATGAATTCCTGGTTGAAATGTCATAATTACCACCAAAAACCGGCCGAGATCTTTGTGCAAATTACGGTTATAAATAACTTGAATAGTAGCGGCACCAGAGCTAATATACAGACAACCTAAAGGAAAGCAAATAAACGAATCGGAGGTCTTGGCTATGTATGAACAATCTTTACTTTGTGGAATTATGAATGATTGGTATGGAAGCATGGAGGATCTGCTCCAGGATCTGAAGCATTACGGATTCGAGGTTTTGGAATCCAACCGTGAAAGCATCACGGTGTCCTGTGATGATGATGGCGATTATGTTCAGGTCGAGCTGGTTCTCGGTGGAACCGAGCGGACGATCGTTGTTGAAGATTTCAAAGAAATTTATCGCGAGGAGGCGTAAAAAATGAAAAATGTAAAAATCGAGTGGTGTGAAAATTTTATAAAATCTGTATTCAAGAAGCACGTTCCTTTTGAAAACGGCGGCATCGAGACTGGTTGTTTTTGGAGCATGGCAGAGCGTTCCGGTCTTTGGGAACGTGGAACGTATGGCACTCCGATGTCATCAGCTCTTGAAAAATTAACAAATGTCGATATCGTTTCTGATGATTCAGGAGCTTATCTCTACAGCGTGTTCAGATTGAAAAGCGCGGAGGCTTAGGCCTCCGGTATTAACCCGCCGATGGCAGGTCCGAAGCCCTGCAGGAAGAAGCGCGACGGATACCGTGGATTGATGTTCGACAAGTTTCCCTGGTTTTTAATGTGAAAGCCTGAAGGTCTGGCAGCCCCGCTGGACGTCCTCGTAAACCTTGCACCCGGCCACCGGCCAGAAAGGCGTCGCCTATGATTGTATAAATTTTATCCTGGGTTTTCTGCAGCTTCCCCGCGCAGCTTAATCGAAGCGCTCCACGGTAATCCTTTCAGAAAGGAATGAATCAAAATGTTTGACAAAGAAAAATTGAAACAGGCCATGAATGATCATGGCGATACAAATAAGGCGCTTGCGGTCTTCCTGGGCATGACTGCATCCAATTTCTCGACGATTTGGAACGGGCGGCAGCCATTCCAGCGCAAGCACATAGTCCGGATCGCGGTCCGGTATCAACTCTCCCCGCAGGACGTGTGGGATATATTCTTCCTGGCCGATGCTGAGGCCATCAAAAAAGAAGCCAGAGAGGCTTGACCTCCCTGGCTTTTGTCTATGTTTCCGACATTGATGTCGGGATCATCTTATCTCATAAGTCTGTTGACTTCCTTCTGAACTGCATTGTAGTCGTAACCGGCCGCCTGCAGCTTCTTCTTTCTGGCATCGCCATTTCCCCACTTGCCTGCGAGGACTTCCTTGGCCACGGATGTCACGCTTTTCTTTGTGGAGTTTCCGCTCTTGGCTAGGCGATTGACCTCTGCCTGCACTGCTGCATAGTCATATCCTGCTGCCTGGAGTTTCTTCTTGCGATCGTCTCCGTTCCCCCACTTGCCTGCGATGACTTCTTTCGCGATTTCCGTCGTGCTCTTTTTGGGAGCTGAGGCTCCGCTTGCGAGGCGATTGACCTCTGCCTGCACTGCTGCGTAATCGTAACCGGCATCAGTCAATCTGTTCTTTCGCTCATCACCGTTGCCCCACTCGCCTGCGAGGACTTCCTTGGCCACGGTAGTGACGTCTTTCTTTCCGGATTCGGAAGCCTGGGACTCTGCAGCGTATCTGAGGACGTTGGTCCATGGATAGTTGCGGTAGCTTCTGATCAGGAACTCTTTACCTGTCTGGTCGCCAGATTTTCCGCCTGTTGCGGTTCCTTTTTCATTGATACTTGCCTCTACCTCTTTGCCGTTGCCGCAGTACATTGCGGTGTGGTGTGAAGTGTTCAGGAGAACGTCTCCACGGAGAAGTCCTGCGCCGGTCGAGCGGTTTACCTTGCTGGTAACGTCAACGAATCCGCATTTTTTGAATACCGCGAGCATGTTGCCGGTGTAGGTTGCACCTTTGCTCTTGACCGGTATCCCTGCGTTCTCGCATGCCTGGATCACTGCTGCAGAGCAGTCGTAGTCTCCCTTCTGTCCCCATCTGTATGTCTGGTCGTATCCGTGTGAGTCATCTCTGGCCCATGCTTCCATCTGTTGTACTGCTTTTTCTATCTTGCTCATTTCTGCTCCTTCCTTGTCGTATTCAGTGAGTTCGTACTGAGTGATCAGTCGGTAGTTGCTTTCGACGTATGTGCTCGATGTGGCATATCCGTCGTCTTTGATTGTCTGCAGGTATTCCTTTGGATCCGTGATTCCTCGCAGATTCTGGTATCTCTGCAGCTGGATAAATTCAAAGTATCCCTTGACGCCTTCCTCCATGCTGTCGTAAACCCTGAAGTTATCCTTGATGGTCGTCAGTGTTCCTGGCTGGTATTCTTCCTTGGTGGTAAGGTTCACGCTCTTGCCGGTCCACTTGGATCCGCATTTCATTCCGAAGTAGTTATGATACTTGGATGCCAGCTTGCTTTCTCCCCATCCGGATTCCAGGATGGCCTGGGCGATGATGGGACTGTGTACCAGGATTCCGTATGCTTTCGCGTACTTCTGCACGTTCTTTGCTATGTCTTCGATGAATCTCTGCTGTTTCTCTGTGATTGCCATATTGCATACCTCCTAAATAAAAAGGGCAGCCTGTTGGCCGCCCTGGGTGCTTGTACTGCTTATTGCTCTGAATCGTCGGATCCAATGTTTGCGGAATCTGTGAGCTCTTCTCCGATGATGTACGCCACGACGGACGCTCCTGCCATGATGAGCGCCGTTACCTGCGTAGCTGTGTTATCTGTTCCGCCTGTGGCCAGGATCATCATTGAGACGAATGATGCCACTGCTGTCCAGAGCTTTCTGCTTGTGAGCTTTCTTACCAAGTTATTTTTTTTCATGGTTCTTTTCCTCCTATTATTCTTCGATGATATGTTTTAATGCCTGCTCGCTCAGGAAGTTCTTTTGCTCATGCTTGACCTTCTGCGCGTATTCTAGAGCTGCGTGCATGTCGCCGTTGCAGTTTGCATCCGGTATCCTCTGTACTGCTCTCGCTGTGGCTTCTCCGAGCGCTATGGCGGCGTTAACGCTGTTGATGATGCAGAGTTCATTTTTCTCTCTGATCTGCTCGCGTTCGTCTTGCTTCTCCTGGCGCTCCGCGCGTTCCTGCTTTTCCTTTTCTGCACGCTTATTGATGTTCTGTTCGATAAGCCAGAAGCAGAATCCTGTGATTGCGGATGGAATGCTCGCGGCCACGATGATTGCTGTCACGTCCATTGGTTCCTACCTCCTTCCTGATGTATTCAGATTTGTGCATTTTCTGCACGGGTACTGTCCTGATGGAATAAAATAAGCCACGCACTCAGCGCAGGAGCCGAAGCTCCGGCACTGGCTTGTGCATGGCTCTAATATCCGCCTGCAGGTATTATCAGGATTCCGATGCAGGCACCTGAACTTCTGACTCTTTCGCTGATTCGATGATTTCCTGCATCTGCTCATCCGTGATCCATCCTCTCTTGACCGCATTCTGGAGCATTGCCTCGGATGCGCGGCCTTCTTTGTAAAGTCTTTTTAATCTTTCATACATCCTTATTCACCTCCAAGAATCGCGATCGTGATGTCGTCTACGGACTGGTTGATCGACTCGATCTGTGACTGCTGTTTCTCCACTGTCTTTGTCAGGATCTCCAGCTCTGATGGCGGCTCTCCGGATTCCTCTGCCTCTCTGGCTTTCTGGATCCATGTTTTGGTGTCTGCCGATACTGCTGCAGCGAGTCCTTCTCTGTAGATCGTGTCAACCGTGAACCGGTCAAACGTGAAGTATTCCTGTGGCTCCTGGTCTTCACCTGCTGATTCGCGCGTGAATGGGCCCTGGATATTGTCATATAAAATGACGGTGCAGGATCTTCCTTCGATTGGCGGGAGCGCCTCAATCTCAAACTGCGACGCTGGCCTGATGTTGCTTTCTGTCTTCATCTGCGATTACTCCTTTCAGTTGTTTTATATTTACGAACGGCCGCACCCACTTTTCGTAGAAGCTCTGGCTGTCAGAATTCACGATATATCCGACGTATGAAACCATAGCGTGCGCGTTCCGGAGTGATGCGTATCCGGCTCTTGCGATCGTCCTGGCTTTCCGGCTGATTCTTAGCATGATAGACTTCCTGATGGTAGTTCTGTTCGGTCTGAACAGGAAACCGAGGAAATCAAGCGGGCGCTTGTTCAATATAAAAACCTGCCAGTTATCCTTGACGGTCTGCTTTGTGGCCTCCACTTCGGTTCTAATGAATTCGAGAGCCTTGTGCAGTCGTCGCTTGCTTGAATCAAACAAGACCATATCATCGACATATCTCACGTTGTGAGCTGTTCCGGTCTTCTCAGCTATCTTGTGATCGATATCCTGAAAAAAGAAATTGCAAAACCACGGGGACGTGAAAAGTCCGACTGGTATTCCTACTGCGTCGATTTCTGGGAGCAGTTTTTCATGTGTGGCCATCGGCTGTTGAAAGCTGGCGATGATTCTGTTCGCCAGGCGTAGGAACTTCTTATCTTTGATTCGTCGCTCCAGCTTCTTTCTCAGTTCTTCGTGGCTCATGGTCGGATAGCATTTCTTCACGTCCAGTTTCAGGACGTACTTGGTATGCTTCGGATCCTTCCTGATCCACTTCTCGATAGCTCTCTTTGCTCCATGCGTTCCTTTTCCTGGCACGCATCCGCAGCTGAACGGATAGGCGCTATGCAGAACGATCTTCTTGAAAATGCGAACGAATGCGTGATGTATGCACTGATCCGGCCAGAATCTCGGTATCGCGATGTCTCTGGTCTTCTTTTGTATTCCATCGTTGATTCGTCTCATCGTGTATGGCGCCGGTATGAATGTCTCATCATCCAGCATCTTCTGGAGCTCTCTCGCGTGTCCATCGATGTCCTGGATCACTCTCTGTACCTCTTTGCGCTTCCTTTTATGCTTCGCTGCGTCCTTGATCGCCTCCTTCAGGTTATCAATATCACGGACGTGCTCGAATAAATGACCGACTCGTTTTGTGAATTTAATCGGTGGTAGCTTGTCTTGCTTTTGTGTATCTTCCATGAATGGCATCTCCTTCCAGATTCTCTTTGTTAGCCTCGCTGGCTTTCCAGCTACATTTCTGTCGTACTAACCAGCGCCATTCGCGGCTCATTTTCACCAAGGGGTGAGGAAGCGCACCTGCGGCATTATCTTAACGAATAAATCGATGATGCCATAAAAATCGAGAATCTAACAAAGTGGGCGACCGCCGATGTTCCAGTTCGTATTACCCGTACCGTTGTTACAGTTCCGGTAGAAGGGACCGGCATTCGTACCGTTGTTCACGTTACCGCCAGAGATCACCAGCCGCGCGCAGTTACGCTCCCTATGTTTATTTGTATTGGCAGCAGGCGCCTTCGTCTTTGCGCCTGCTTATTTTTCATATTATGCCGCCGTTAGTTCCGGGGGATAGGTCCCCCGGTCCCCCTTAAATGGTGGCCTTGCGGCAATGAGGGCGACCGCCGAGGCTCCAGGCCGCAGCACCCGTACCGTTGTCACAGCTCCGGTAGAAGGGACCGGCAATCGCACCGCTGCCCACGGCACCGCCAGAGAACACCAGCGTTCCTCCTTCGGAGGAATAGTAATAGTCTCCGACGTAGCTGTCTGCTCCACCTCCTACTTCTACCGGCATTTCGTACTCCGGATGCAGGCTGTCGAATCCCATCTTTTTGACGTAGCCTTCATTTGTCGCGCATACGTAGCCGAGCTTCTCGTAGTCCCCACTGTATGTGTCATCTGCGTAGCTTGATCTCTTATTGCAGCAGAAGTGCTGACGATTCTGGATATTGACTCCGTCGCGGAACTGCCACATATTACCGAACCAGTCCTCGATCCACAGGAATCGGACAGCGCGTCTTCCACCGAGTTTTGCTCCTGTTGGCCCTTCGGGATCCTCCAGACATCCGTTCGGGCTTCTCATCGCTGTTGTTTCTCCTGTCTTCTGAACGCATGACCATATTACATTTCCTTCTGAAATATCCACAGGATCTCCGTCGAAGTAGATATTTGTGGCCGATTCCACTTCGGTGGATGTCTCAAAACTTGTGATGGTTCTGTTCCATGCCACTGAATGATTCCAGAGTCCTGTTCCGATAGCGATCTGCTGACCTACGAAGAACTGCGCAGCTCTTTCTGTTGCGATCGTGATACAGTTGGACGATGCCTTCGATTTCAGGGCCTTGTCATCTCCATTCTCTCTGAATCCGGTACGTCCGGATCCGAGGATTCTCTGCGCCTGGGTTCCTGCGAACATGATAATAAACAGATGGTCGAGCAGGAACATGTTCCATACATCGTCAAGCTGCCAGTTCGCTCCCTTGTTTCGGCTGCGCGTTCTGAAGGTTGCCCTGGTTACCTCTGTGAGCGGTATCGCTCCGGCAATCGAGCGGATGACGTCCTTTTCTCCTACGTCGCTCTTTCCGGCGGATCCGTTGAAGATCGGGATGTAGATCTTCTCGCTGATGTTGCTTCCATCTGTGAATGCCGGGTTTACATGCAGGCCATCCACCGGTGCGGATGATACCCATCTGTATTCCCACTCTACGCCATCGCTGTCTGTCTCAAAATAGCGGGATGTGTAGCAGAGCGGCATCTCCAGCATGACGTCTCCGTTGGATCCGTCCCAGGAGAAGTTTGCATCTCCGAGGTAAGCAGTCACGGTACCGTCTTCTTTGATGTTGCATGGCCTGCAGGCGTTGTATGGATATACAGACTTCATGAAGTCGTTCTGAACGTCTCCTGTTCCGACTGCTGCCTTTGCTGTGAGGCCGACAGATCCACCGAGTCGCTCCCAGCTCTCTGCGCCGCAGCTCTGCTGGCCGACTTTCTTTCTGGCTCCGTATTTCTTCACGGCTGCCTGCTCGATGATGGTTACTCTGTCTGCCAGGGCTTCCAGGTCGCTCTGAAGTGCCAGGCCTCCAGCGGTCACGATTGTGACGCTTGATGCGTTGGCTACCTCAAGGTAGTAACTCATGGAAATTACGGACGGGATCACGCCATTGTATGCTGGCATGTAGTCGCTGGTGCTTGCTGTTGCGATGCTGTATAAGATCTCGCCATCGTCCGGATCCTGCGCGAAGATACCGAACTCACGGATTTCATATCCTGATTCCAGAACGTCCGTGTCGCTGGTCTTATTTGTGATCGCCACCTTCAGAACGAGTGTACTTCCGTTCTGGATCTCTTTGCTGTGGATCGGCAGCGTCTGCACCGGTGTCTTGAGTGACGTTCTGGTGTCTGTTGCCTCTCCGGAGCTGTACTGACCGGATCCAGTCTGCGCCTTCGTGATCTTGATTGTGCATCTGCCCGCCTGGGCCTTTGCCAGGAGCGCTTTTCCTTTCGTGGTCAGTTTACTTGGATTCCAAATAAGCATTGATTTATTCCTCCTTTATGACTGTTGTTGTCTGGTAGTCGATGTTTGCTCTCATGGCAGCTCTTTCGCTTTGTGAGAGGTCTGCTTTGCCGGTTTCTGCATTCATGGCGTGGGTGCTTTCCTCTGATGCATTGGCTGGCCCGACATCGATGGTGCCGGATGCCTCCGTGGCTCCCTGGTTATCATTCAGGACGTAGGTGCTTCCTTCGGTGCCGGTTGCGCTTGCGATAAATGCTCCGGCCGTGGCCTTTGCGTCTCCTGCTGCGGTATTCAGAGCGTAGGTCTCTGTAACCGGTGCGGCGACTGCTGCCACGTTCATTCCTTCGGTCGCGTCTGTATCTGATATCTCGTGATTGCTCACGGTGCATTCGCTTATAGCTGTGATGTGGGTGGCCATGGTTGCTGCCGAGTGGAGTTCTCGCAGCACGGTCACTCTGCGGATGTGGGACTTTGAATTCTTAACCTTCTTAATGACTGAGGTTAACTCGTTGATGATGTCCTTTGTCATCAGCGCTTCTGTCTCCACGTCGAACGTGTTCGCTTCGATCGGCGGCTCAGTAAAGTCGAACCACTCGATCAGTCTCGCATCGCCTCCGAACACCGAGGCGATCAGATCCTCTGTTGCTTTGACCGTTCCGGCTTGCGTGTACCATTTGAGCGTGTTCTTTATGATTGAGCGCTTTGTCTCGATGTCTGCGCCCTGGTCGTAGTACATGGCTCGCGTCTCCACGGCCAGGTAGTCCAGCGTGGATTCCGCCAGGTGGTCGATGTCGCATGAGCTGCCTACGCCTGCAGCTTTTTCCAGCATTCTAATAATTGCCATGTGCAGCGCGTAGCTTATGCTCTTAAATTCCGGACTTGTCTCATCCGGCCAGAGGTCTGCGAGCTCTCCGTTTCTAATATCAATCATCCTCAACACCTCCGTATGTCACGTTCTTGCTTGTGCAGTACGCGATGGAAGTGCCGCCGATCTTCTGGAAGACCGGACTCTTGATCTCTACTCTCTTGGCTCCCGCTGCAGTCACTCTCTTGATCAGCTCCGAGCTGTTGATGTCTCGGCCGATCTTAGACTGCTGCCAGGTTACGAAGTCATCAACTGCCTTGGCGACCTCGCTCTGGATTGTTGCCACGGATCCTGAATCTGAAGAATTGATATAATAGGTCAGGCTGATGCTGTAATTCACCGCTGTTGGCGCCTTCACGACGACCTTGTCAGTCAGCGGCCGGATGTTCGGATCCGTGATGTACTTCGTCAGCCCTGTGATCATCTCCTGGCTTGGGATTCCGTCATCCATCAGGAATACGATATCTACCTCGCCTGGGTTGTCACTTGAAACCTTGACGTCTGCGATGGTGCTGTTGTAAGTCTTTACCCAGTAGATATATGCTTCCTCGGTTCCTGCTGTTGAATAGCGGGACGGTGCGATGTAGATTCTGTCCTTCAGGGATTCGTCGCTCTCCGGATCCGCGCCGCCATCTGTTTCCGTGATGTTGGTCACGCTCTCTATGTACGGGATCGGATCCACGAGTGTCTGGATAGCTCCCTCATGGATTCCATTCAGATCTACGCCGGTCTCGATGGAAGTGCAGGCCACGTCGACCGTGGTCTCTCCTGCTTTAATCTCCGCATACTCATCGGTCGTGAAGTATGCCTCGCCATCCGTGACTCTGGTTCCGGCCGGGATTGCTATCGCTCCGGCCTGCGCCTCTGAAAGTGTGAAGCGCATCGTCACGGTCGCTGGCTTGGCAGCAGTTCTCTCGATGCCCTTGAGCGCTGCCAGGTTGTCCAGGAAGGCTCCGAATGCGTACTTGAGAAGGTTCTGCTTTCCGGCTCTATCGACGTACATGTACATCTGGTAAATCTGCACGCTGCAGGCGTATAAGATCAGGGCGATCGGTTCGCCTCTGTCCAGCACGGTTTCTTCTCCGGTTTCCTCCATGTATTTGTCCTGGTAGTCCTGGAGCATCTGCTTCTGGATTCCATCCAGGTTGATGTCGTCATCGATGAAGCTGACGTCCGGGAGTCTCTCGATCTGTTCGATTGCCATGCTCTTTTTACCTCCTTCCTAAGTAAATATCTAGCTCCAGCACGCCTTCTTCGTCCTGGGTTCCTTTTATGTCCTGAAGCTCCAGGCTTGGTATGTATTCGTCCATCGCCTCTGCGAGCTCCACTGTGATCATGTTGATTGCGTCCGGCCCTGGCATGTCAATGAAGATCTGTGTCAGACCGTATCCCCGGCTTCCAGGGATAGATCCTTTTCTTGTGATCATCATCGCTTCGATGATGTCGTTGGCCAGTTCCAATTCATCCGGTTCGATGGAACCGTCCGCGTCTTTGATCTGGTTAATTCTTATAAAAGCCACTTAGATTCCCTCCCTTATGAATATTCCATGAATGTGACGTCGATCTTAGCTTTCACAAGCTCGCCCTTGTTGTAGATCGTGTTCCAGGCCTCCGATGTTGCTGTGATTGCCATTTTATTAGATCCCATGATTTTGCCTCCAATGACCAGGTATTCCACCTGTCCGCTCCGGTTGGCTTTCCGTATCTTCTCGACCATGCTTCTTGGCTTCACGCCATGCTCTGCAGATAGCGTGATGGTAAGAGTGACGCCCATTGTATCCGGACCGCTAAATTCCCCGCGCGGCACGTTCTGAAGGATGTTGTGCTTCGTCCATCTGGAGTCCTGCGATACCTTGATATCTTTAGCTGTCAGGATCTTCTTGCTATTGACCTCGAATATCAGATCTGTGCCCCAGCAGCCGAGTGTTCCTTTTGCTTTTGCACGGTTCTTTGATTCATCGGTCTTCTTCTTGGTATCTGTTTTCTTTTTGCTGTTAGCTTTTTTTGTCTTTGGCTTTTTGGCCGGTTTCTTCTTGGCCGCAATGCTGGCCACGGTCTTCTTTTTCTCTGCGACCGTTTTCAGGTATTGGCCATAAGACCAGCCCCATCTTCCTTTGTATTTTACGTGGTACCATCCGCCTTGCTTTTTACCATCTCCGGATACTGTGGTTCCGTATGGCATTGCTGTCAGGATGGTTCCGTTCGGCTTGCTTCTCACGCGGAGCCCCGACCTCGCTGTGACTTTGTATGTCGCCATCTGAATACCTCCTATCCTTTGATGTGGTTGATGATTTCGGCCACGGTGATGCTTCCGCTCTTTGTGGCCAGCGTGATCCTTGAAGCGTCGAGAGTGATTGCCGGTGCATGAATCTGCAGTGAACTTCCTGAATACTGCAGGAAGGCTTCACCGATTGCCTGCGCCAGGTCTTTTCTGTATACGCCTTTGCCGCTGACCGGTGGTCTGTGGCTGATGTTCCAGTACGTTCCAGCCACGATTCCCATCGCGGATCCGTTGGAAAGATGAATAACCAGCACGCTGGCTCCGACCTTCGGCATCTTGTATTCATCGTTAAATGTTAAATAAGGGAGGTCGTCGGTCACGGAATTGTCGAGATCCGGATATGTGACCTTAATCATTCCGCTTCCGTAATCAACGGACGAGACCTTCCCGATTCTGATGGTTCTGTCTGCCATGATTTACCTCCTAGTCAAATGTTCCCTCGTCTACCCATCCGTAAACGTTCGACGAGCTGTCTACGTGTATCAGGTGCCATGGATGTGCGTGGCCGTTTCCTTTGCAGTTAGGATCCTTGGTGATCCTTGCTTTTCCTGCTTTTGCGCTGTAGCCTCGCGCTCCTGGATATGAACTGTAGTAATGTGTGCCACCATGGAAGTTTACAATGTCGCCGACTTTGTACGTCTTCTTTGCCGGTGCCGGTGGTGCTGGTGGCGCTGGTGGCGGATCTCCTTTGAGCTGCTTCTGACACTTATGCAGCTGAATCTCTTGTGTGGTTCCGCTGTCTGATACTTTGGTCTTCACTTCATCCACGAAGTATTTTCCATCTGCTTTGCCTAGGTCTTTTACGTTTACGCAGATTCCGGCCACGATTTCTGGCCTTGCGAATATCGTTCCTGTGAGTACGGTTGCTTTTTCGTTCTCCAGGTTAACCTTGGCAGCAGCTTTGTATCTGGCGTCGTTCTCGCTGTCGCTCTGCTCGCTGATTTTCATGGTCCGGGCTCCTTTTGTTTTTTCTCCAACCAGTCCGACATAGATGCTGATTTCCTTGCTGTCATTGCCCTTTTTATATGACGTCCGGGCTCCGGTGTACGTGCCTTCCAGCGTGTCCGTGTATTCCCAGTCGTCCCCGATGAAGTCTGCACGCTTTATGGTTGCCGTGGCTTTTTTGCCTTCGTACTTGCTTTTTCCCCATATCACGATTTTGCTCTTGTAAACTTTCATTCCGAGACCGTAATCCTTGCACAAATCATATAAAAATGAGCTGTCGCTTTTGTCTGTCTGCTCTATGGATTTGATGGTGTAGTTCGGTCCATCAAAGATGAGCTTCAGACCGTATCTCTTTGCGATCTCCTGGGCGATCTGTTTAATGCTGACTTTCTTCCAGGTCTTTGTCCTGTTGGTTGATTTGATGGCCGAGTTTGTCGGGATTGATATTCCTCCAAGCGTGGCCACGAGCGGACCTCCGGTCATCTTCATCTCATCCAGGAGAAAGTCTCCGCATGATAGCTTTTTGTCTGCTCCCTCTTTGGTCCAATTCTTAAAGGTGAGGCTGGCCGTGATCCGGTCTCCCTTCTTCGGCAGCCAGCCCTTTAAGAATTTCATGTCTTTGTTGAAGACCTGAATGGAGAGCGTGTCGCTGGCTCCGGAGGCCACGTCGTCGTATTCGATCTGTTCCGTGAGACCGTCCAGCGACTTCTTTGCGCTTTTCCCATTGAATTTGATATCTGGTTCCACGCGTCTTGCTTCTGCCATTACTCCACCTCCGATTCATCTTCATCTGCCGCCGGTATTCCATCGTCTCTGTCTGAATCAGATCTCCATACCGGTGTGTCGTTGAGTTCATCTTCGGGGATGTCAGGGAGGATGATTTCCTCCCCGTCGGAGAATACAAGCACGTCCAGTTTGTCCCAGTTTGCCAGGATTAGCTGTTGCATGAATTTTTCGGATCCATACTGGTCGTATGCGATCTTGTCCCATGTGTCTCCTGCTTCTGTGTAGTAAACGTTCGCCACTTATATCCTCCTTTCTATGCGAATGCCCGGCGGCCTTCCGTCCGCAGGTATTCTTTCATCATTTTCTTAAATTCTGCCTGGCTCATTCTGTTCGCCTCTACCATGTCCTCCTTGGACGGTGTGCCCGCCTCGAATCGGTACGTTGGACTGAATACGAACTGCTGGCTTGCAGATTCATTGCTGTTACCATTCCCGGACTGCTTCTGTCCAGTAAATGCGCTCACGGTGTCTCCGATCACGCTCGACCGGTTCTCGAACTGTGGAGCCTCCAGCGTCTTGGAGCCCGCGTTCATTACCGGCTGCGCGAGTGATTCGTTGGCTGCCTTCTGAACGAGTGCTCCGGTCTTCTGGATACCTCCTGCGAGACCTTGGCCAGCGTACTGTCCTGATTGATCCAGGACTCTTGATGGAGAGTGAATCTTCAGTGCGCTGTTGACGGTTGCTGCTACCTGGTTGGCTATGCTTCTCGCCTGGGCGATCGCTGCAGCTCCACCGGCTGCGATACCATTCCTGAGTCCGGCCATCGCGAATGATCCGGCGCTGTACATGCTTCCTGAAAGTCCGGAGAAAGCTCCGACCATCTGGCTGCTTGTGCTTCTGCATGCTACCACTGCCTGGCTTCCGCCTGTTCTGACCGCCACCACGAACATGGTCATGCCGTTTCTGGTCACGGCCACGATGGTTGTCATTCCGGTCTGCGTTGTTGTCCGCATCACGGTGATTCCGGTTACCACGGCCTGGTTCGACTGTGTCATGGAGTTTCTGATGGCCACTGTGACCATATTCATGGCTACTGTAGTTAAAGCTCCGAGCGTTCCAAGTGTTGCCATTGTCGACCGCAGTGATACGGCCAGCGCGGTTGCTGAAGCTGCCGCTACTGTGATGCCTCCTGCAAATACGACCATGGATGCTGATGTTGCCATCATCGGTCCGGCCAGCGCTGTGATCGCTGCGGTGAACGGTGCCACTGCCACTGCCATCCTTGTGAATGCTGCAGCTGTTGGCGTTGCCACTGCGTTGATTCCTGCCGCGCTTGCCTTGAATGCTGTTATCGATGCGCTGCAAAGCGTCAGCGCTCCGGCTGTCATTGTGATTCCTGCTGCCAGGAGCATGATTGCTGCTGCTGCC
>ENA-OPVH01000341-OPVH01000341.1-human-gut-metagenome-genome-assembly--contig:-NODE-341-length-34279-cov-2.759525_pt1 | contig 34279 bp, 14 predicted proteins | sample MGYA00241494_ERZ501980 | MGnify/ENA primary metagenome ERZ501980 (study PRJEB25962, sample SAMEA1964914) | human gut metagenome | biome: human gut; feature: human-associated habitat; material: faeces... | reverse complement strand
CACGAGATTGATAGGAGACGCCTTGCCGGAGCCGGTGGAGCCGATGAACGCCACCGTCTGGCCCTGCTCGGCGGTGAAGTTGATGCCTTCCAGCATCGCCTCGCGCGAATCCGGGTAGGTGAAGCTGACGTTGCGGAATTCCACGGTGCCCCTCTGGCCGGTTTTGGCCACGTCGGCGGCGGTTTTGGTGCCGTTCTCGACGATTGGCTCAGTGTCGAGCACCTCCATGATGCGCTGCGCGGACACGTCGGCGCGCGGCCAGAGCACGAACACCATGCTCATGAGCAGGAAGCTCATGATGACCTGCACGGAGTAGTTGGAGAACACGACCATGTTGGAGAACACGGTGAGCTTGTCCTTGAGCCCGGCGGCGTCGATGAGGTAAGCGCCGATCCAGTAGACGGCGAGCATCAGGCCGTTCATGATGGTGTTCATCAGCGGCATCATGAACGCCATGACGCGGTTGGTGAACAGCTGGGTCTCGGTGAGGTCCTTGTTGGCCTTGGTGAATTTGGCTTCCTGGTAGTCCTCGGCATTGTAGGCGCGCACCACGCGCAGGCCGGTGAGGTTCTCGCGGGCCACGAGGTTGATGTTGTCGGTCAGGGTCTGCATGACCTTGAACTTCGGCATGACCATGGCCATCATGACGGTGATGGACACCAGCAGGACCGCCACGGCGATGCCGGTGGCGAGCGTCCATTCGAAGCCTTCGCCGGCGATCTTGCACACGGCCCATACGGCCATGATCGGCGACTTGACGATGAGCTGCAGGCCCATGGTGATGAACATCTGCACCTGCGTGACGTCGTTGGTGGAACGGGTGATGAGGCTGGCGGTGGAGAACTTGCTCATCTCGGCCGGGCCGAAGGACTCGACCTTGCGGAATTCGAGCGAGCGCAGACGCTGGGTGAACGAGGCGGCCACGCGCGCAGCGATGTAGCCGGTGATGATGGCACACGCCACGGATCCGAGCGAGATGAGCAGCATCTTGCCGCCCGCGATCCAGATGTCCTTCATGTCGCTGCCCGGCGTCTCGACCAGCGTGGTGATGTCTGACATATAGTCGGGCAGTTTCAGGTCGAAGTAGACCTGCCCGACGATGGTCACCAGGGCGATGAGCATCTGACCGATCTCCGCTTTGGAGAGGTATTTCATGATGCGAAACATTGGTTTCCCCTTGTGTTGGTTGGGTTGGTTATTGGTTATTGGCGATTGGTTCTTAAGTTGGCTGGGTTATCGGTGATTATCGGTTCACGATGTCTTAATAGTTTCCATTGTTTGATTACTTACACTGTGAGATATTATACGCACTTCTGTATGTTCGCTGTGAGCGTCCTCAATTACCTTCACCTCCCTCTGACGAGGGAGGTGTCACCGCGCAGCAGTGACGGAGGGAGAGACCCGCCAGCGGGAGGAAGCTGGTCTCGCTCAGCCTCCGCGCGCTTAGCTGCCATGTGTTCAGCCACGCGCTTGCCCCGCTCCACGAATGCCTCACGCACCTGTTCAGCAGTCGGCCGAGGCTGTCCCGGATGGCAAATCGACATATATGTGGTGAACTCAGACACCAGGTCAACGAATTCGCGCGTGCGCCGCTCCCCCATTTGCGAGAAAATCCAGCAAATCGCGGAACGCATTTCCTCTATCATCCGATGAGACTGCTCGCGCCCGGAATCAGTGAGATTCACGCGAATAATGCGCCGATCCTTGGAATCAATGTCACGCGTGACCCAGCCTTTCTTCTCCAGAGACGACAGCACAGTGGAGATGCGGCCGGAACTGGCCTGCAGCGCCGATGCCAATTGCGATGGCGTTTGCGTCCCCTTCATGGACAGCTCCCGGAGCACGAACTGCTCACCATGGGCTCCACGAGTGAATTCCCTCTGCATTGTCGAACGATTGCCCCACACGCTGGCATACAGTTCACTAACTGCTTCCTGCTCAAATCCCATAAGAGCACCATCCATTCCCATTCGCCACACGGCAGAGCGCCGCAAACACCCCAAGAATATCTCACACCGTAAACAATTCATTACTAGAAACTATTTTTGGAACGCATAATGCACACACTCCACGCTCTTTGATATTCTGAAAGCCGCATAGATATTCACTTCGGGGCGTCGTCTAAGAATATTTGCTGGGCCAACGGTAGCGACGTTGGCATTGTGCTCCATGAGGTATCTGGTCGAAAAGGCGGACGAAGACAGACCAGTTGGGCGGAGCGCGCCCATACCTCAAAACCATTGCAATTATTGGCTTTGACCATTTTCGTGGAGTCACGAAAATGGTCATGAAAAACATAAGGACACACCCATGAACCGCGACGAAATCACACGCAAAACCAGCGAACTCAGCACTATCGCACACACCACCGAGGACTCCAAAGTTGAGTATTGGTATGCACGCGAGCTAATGACCTATATGGGGTACGACAGATGGGAAAACTTCAGCAAAGCTATTACACGAGCCAAGCAAGCTTGCGACAATTCCGGCGTATCCGTTGAATCCCATTTCCGTGACACTACGCGAGACGTGACTCTCGGCAGCGGTGCCACCCGCTCCATCGCGGACGTCAAGCTCACCCGATACGCCTGCTATCTCATTGCTCAAAACGGTGATCCAAAGAAAGAAGAAGTGGCACTTCTCCAGAGCTATTTTGCCGTTCAGACTCGCAAAACGGAAATCATTGAGCAACGCATGGGAGAAATCAGCCGGCTCGCCGGCCGAGAGGCCCTTGCCACTGCAGAGAAGAAACTCTATCCGTATACCCAAATCACACACAACAAAACCGCACAAGTGCACATGTACACGCCCAACCACGCCGCAGAACGCCGGCAAGGATGTGATACAGGCCACAGAAAGCGTTGTACCGCCTAGGCAATGCAACAATTGTCCGCTATGCTCTGAAGGCAGATGGCGGCACGGATGCCATCCCAAAGAGGGGGTATGACCATGATTCGGGGTATGAACCTATGCAGCATCGCCGGCTGCACGCACGAAGCAGAAGAAGCGGGCATGTGCAACATGCATTTCACATCGGCACTGGTTCACGGAGCGCTGCACTACACTGCGGGCGGACGTCCGTCGCACTGCTGAGCGCAACAACAAAGCAAAACAACCAGTAACGCTCAACGGCTTCCACATGTTCATGCTCTAATTGCATGTACTTGCAGACACAATGGCCGGTCTGAGCCAACTGCCCTCGCATGGAGCAGCTGGCTCAGACCGGCCATTATTGTTGCTTTGTACTGTTTGCACTGTATTGCGCCTGCATTGCGCAAGCTCGGGCGCACTCGGGTGCACTCGCTGAGTGGCGTGAATCGCAGATTGCTCAATAGCAACGCAATCCACGCTACTCAGCAGTTGCCATGGTTATGCGCGGCGTTTGCGGATGACGAGCAAGGCACCAGCCGCAGCTGCCAGCACCACAACCACGACCGCAATGGCAGCCACGGCAGCACCCGTATTCGAAAGGGGCGCAGCGCCATTAGCAGCCGGCTTATTCGTGGCAGTGCTACCGGGCTTAGCAGTGTTGCCAGGATTGTTGGTATCGCCGGGCTTCTGCTCTCCAGGGCCGGGAGTGACCTCCGTGGCCGTGACCGTGACTTCGAACGTCGCGTTCACGCCACGATAAGAGACGGTGATGGTCTTCGTGCCTGCGGTGGCAGAATCAAAGCCAGTGAACTTCAGATCACCATCAGTTGGATCAATCAGCTTGCGCAGCGTTTCGGTATCGCCGACTTTGTAAATGGCGGATACCTTCACATCGGCAGCGTTGAACTTATCGCCTACCTGATAGGAATCCTTGGTCACTTCCACAGCAAGCTCGGCCAACTGAGGCAGTTCGCCGAATGTCACTGTGTAGGTTTCCGCCGTGCCATCCTCAGCAGTTACAGTCACCGTGGCCACGCCGCTGTTCTCGGTCGAAGCCTGCTCCACCTGCACCGTAGCCTTCGCGTCAGCAGCAGTCGCCTCCACCGTCGGGTAGGAAGCAGCATCTCCAGCCAGCGCACCGGCATATTTAGTGGTATCCGCGGAGAATCCGTCAACCGTCTTGCCATCCACAGTCAGATCAGCAAGATTGGCGTTACTAGACGGCTGCGGCTTTGGCGTTGCTTCACCTTCGGCGATGCGTACTTCAGCGATCTTGGCATAGTCATTGCCATCGGCGTAGGTGAAGTTGAGGCGAATGCCCTTGGCGGCGGGCAGAGCGCTCACATCGGCTTCCGTCACGGCTCCAGCAGCACCATTCACAGTGACTGCCGGCAGCGTGGCATCAGTCCACGTGGCGTTGTCTTCAGCTAGGTACGATACAGTGAAGCTCTTCGGAGCGGCCTCGCCCTTGGCCTTATCCACCGCAACGCTGAGCTTGCCCAGCTGATATGCCTTATCGAAGGTGTAGCTGAGCCACGGCGAGGTGTCGCCGGTGCCCCAGTTCGACCAGTTGGTGCTCAGATTGTTGTCGCAAGTCAGGTCGGCCGTAGAAGCGGAGGCCCAGCTGCTGGCCGACTCATACTTCGAGGCCGCGGCGGACGAGCAGAACAACCGGGCAAGGTTGCTTTCCACAGTCACGGTGAGCGTGGCAGTTACTGAAGAATCAGTGACAAGACGTACCGTCACGGTTTGCTCGCCCAATTTGGTGGTGTCGAAGCCTTCCAACGTGTATTCATCTGGCTCCAGTACACGCGTTTTGCCATTGGTGAGCGTGGCGGTAACCGTCACGTCCTTATGCGCGAGCGTCTGCCCCTTGGCGATAGTGGCTTCAGGGCCCTTGGCCGCGATGGACTCCACAGCAGCAGTCTGCGAACCGAACGCAGTGCCGTTGAAGGCCACGGTGAATGCGCCGGCATTGCTGTTCGACGTGGCGAAAGCACCGGCATCGAGCCCGGTTACGTCCGCACCGGTCAGCGTTACCGTAGCGACATCCTGCCATTCATCGTTCGCGGAAGCACGCCAGTAGCCTTTCAGAGTATCGGTTGAGGTGCGCTCCAGCTTGAGCTGCACTTGGTCGCCGAAGCCGGTACCAACATGCGATGTTTCCTTATCGATGTAGCCATCGGCATTGGAATCGTACTGCATGTAAATGCCGCTTGGGCTGGCAAGTAACGTGGCATATCCCTTGCCGCCGTTAGCGTCAGCAAGACCGTTACGGACCACCAGACCGGCGCGCGGATCGCCATTACCGCCCAAGTCGAGCGGCTTGACCGTGGTTTCCAGCGTTTCGTTCACGTCCAGAGCATCAGGCTGGTACACCGCACTGCCCTCGTTGCGATCCGTCCAGACGCCACGATTGGCGTTGTCCGTAATCGTGAAGTCATAAGCACCACCGGACGCAGAAACCTGGCACGCGCTGCCGCCCTTCCAATGAGCTTCCTTCCAACTTCCGGAAATCGGGTTGGAGCAGGAAACATCGATGGTTCTACGGAATGTACGGCCCGGATTGAAGTTACTGCTCTCGGCAAGAGTGCCCGTAATGGTGTAGGTTCCCGGCACATTGAATGCGTAGGTGTTACCAGCAGCCTTGGTCGACTTGCTGACTGCCGTACCGCCTTCCACATTCCATGTCACCTTGGTAGCAATGGTATCGTCGCCTTCCTTGACGTTGACGGTGTCCGGCAGAGTAACGGTTCCGCCCGTGTTCACGGTCTTCGGGAGATCATCGCCGGTTTCCACAGTCCAGTTGACCAGCTTGCCCTTGGCGCTACCATGGTTGCCCCAATAGCTCAGATCCCAACCGTCGGGCTCGCCTTCTTGAGCAGGATTGTGCATTTCGATGGTGCCGTTCTCACCGATGGTCAGCGGCAGCCAAACATAGGTGGAATCGGCTTTACCGGAATCCCAACGGTCACCAAGGTAGATGAAGTGACCTTTCTCCTGGTCTACTGCGAGCACACTAGCCGACTGCGAACCGAATGTGGTGCCGCGGGTATCGCCCACAGACAACAGACCATCCGCGCCTTCCGGCATGTTGTTGTACCACGTGTTCTCGTTGACATCGTCCTTTTCCACGCCACGGGTCCAGTTTCCCAGCATGGAGTCGGCGGTGTAGTAGGTCTGCTTGTTCGGGTCCCAGCCGGTTGCACCAGATGCGATGATGTTGTAACGCCCGTCATATTGGAATACGGCAGGAGCTTCCAGCGAACCATTTTGTTTGACGATTTGGAAATCTTCGCCACGCACCGGGGCATCCGTAGTAGAGTCTGCAAGAATGTATGGGTACTGCCCGTCAGCAGAGTACTGCTTTTGTCCCTCGGACTGGTCCACATTCGTGGTCTTGACTACATTGGTGTAATCATCGTTGAGCTTGGCGATGTACAGCGTGGCATTGGCTTCGGAAGAATACAGTACATAGGCACTGTCGTCCTTCGGGTCCACGAACACAGTCATATCGCGGCTGTCACCGTTCTCACCCCAGCTGGGGTTACCTGCGGCTTCTTTCCAATTGTTCTGGTTAGGCAAACGATAGGCACCCACCATAGTGAACGGGCCCGCCGGATTGTCGGAAACAGCCACGCCCGCAAGTGCACGTGCATAGTTGGAACCGCCCGGCGTGGTGCTTCCATCGGAATGCCACCACAGCACGTATTGCTTGTTCTTCTTGTTGTAGATGATCTTCGGACGCTCGAAAATGCCCTGTACGGAATCAACCGCGCCATCACCATCCTGATCGGGGTTGGTGTTGAGGTACGGGAAGATTGCGTCGGCCTTGGCAGCGTCCACACTGCCGTCGGACTTGGTCAGGTTGTAGGCCTTGTCGAAGTAGGCGTAATCGGCATTGCTCTTATCCGTCAACTGAGATTTGCTGGTCACCGCACGCAGCGCCACACCAAGATCGGTCCAGTTGTATAGATCTGTCGACATATAAGCATGGACACCGGGGCTGTTGTCGTAACCGTTAGAACGGTCTTCGCCATACCAGTAGTAGGCGTCGCCGACCTTGACCACTTGGCCACCGTGCGCTTGGATGTGTGTGCCGCCATTATCATTGGCGTTCTTGGCATACCAATATGGCTGGAAGTAATCGCTAGCGTTCTTGCCCGGATCGGCTGTGGGCTGGAACTTGGTGTATGTCGGCACTTGGCCGATGGTAGGCAGGTAATCCACACCTGCCGCACTGGCACTTGCAGCGGCCAGCCCGCATGACAATAGCGTTGCCGCGGCGGTAATTGCCGCGATAAGAGCGCCCTTGCCCTTATTGTTTATCTTCATTGATTTGGTTCCTTGATTGATGATAACGGTTTTTTGAACAAACAGTTATGTCGCTATCCGCGAAGCCAGAAAAGGTTCGACAAATCAATATACCGATACTGAAAATTCAGTATTCAACTTGTCGGACCAATTATGGTCAAAGAGCGGAGGAACCGGCCGGCAATAGTCAATATTGCCGGCTTGTTCCTTCACCCATTACTGCGCGAGGGTGCTATGCACGCTTGCGCAGCATGAACAGTGCACCCGCGGCAGCGGCCAGCAGAGCGACAGCGCCAGCGATGGCGGCAACACTGGAACCGGTGTTGGCCACCGTGTTCTTGTTGCCGTTGCCGGTGGCACCGGGCTTGTTGGTGTTGCCGGGCTTCTGTTCTTCAGGGCCAGGGGCGACTGCGTTGGCCTTGACCGTGACGTTGAAGGTCGCGGTCACACCACGGTAGGAGACGGTAATCGCCTTCTTGCCTGCGGTGGTGGAGTCGAACGAGCCAATCGCAAGCTGCGGGTCGTCAAGAGCGACCGGCACTTCCTTGGTCTTGTCGACACTCTGGTAGACGGCAGTCACCTTCAGACCGGCGGTATCGAGCTTGTCGCCGATGGCGTACTCGGTCTTCGTGGGTCCGATCACCTTGAGCGAAGCCAAAGTGAAGGCGTTGAAGGTCACCGTGTAGGTCTTCGTCTCAGACTCGTCGGCTGAGGTCACCGTAATGGCGGCCTTGCCGCCAAGCTTGCCGTTCTCAACCGCGTCGCCAGTCACCTTGACGGCGGCGGCATTGTCGGTGGCGAAGGCCTGCAGCACCGGGTTTGCCTCGGCGTCGACCGGCAGATCAACCGTGTAGTCGGTCTTGGACGGGTCGAAGCCTTCAACGGTTTCGCCGTCAAGACGCAGGTCGCCCAGCGTGGCATCGGATGCTGGCTGCGGGGTGAGTACCGTGCTGTCTTGTGCGAACACCTGGATCTCAGCCACGTTGATGTACACCTTGGTGTCCTGCAATGTGTTAGTCAGGCGGATGGCCTTGGCCTTTACCGGGGTGCCGAGCACGAAGTCAACGGTCGGGGTGTCGGCAGCGGTGATGCCGTCGGAGCCAGAGCCGGCATCGCCGGCCTGTATCTTCCAGCCATCCTTGGTACCGACTCCATGCCATTCGCCAGCCTCATCCTGGTATTCCAGCGTCTGGCTCTTCGGCCAAGACGCACGACCATCGTAGTAGAAGAAGGTCTTCACTTCGGTGATGGTCTGAGCTTCGTCGAAGGTGAACGTGGCGACCGGGTCCACCGTCGAGGCGGTGGAAGCCCAAGTGGACCAACCCTTTGACGTAGTGTCACCATCGATGGCCTTGGAAGCGGAGGCACCCTCCTGGAAGTTCACCGAGAAGTTCGTGCCAGAGGCCGCGGCGATGTTCTTCGCAGCACCCTGAACCGGCGTCACGAATGCCTGAATTTCGGTGGCGTTCATGTAGTCGTTGTTCACGGTGTTCACAATGCGCACCTTCGTGGCATTCACTGTGCCCTTATCGGCCTTGAACGTCACCGTCTGGCCTGCGGCAGGCTTAACATCGCTACCGAGTTGCATCCACGTCTCGCCATCAGTGGCGTACTCGGCCTTGGCGGAAGCCGGAGCCTTGTCACCATACGTGATGGTCACGCTGCTAAGCTCACACTCAGAGCCGAAGTCAATCGTGGCGGTCGGGCTGGCGGAATAGTCACCAGCAGAGTTCCACGTCACCCAGGCTTCAGCTGACGTGTCACCATCGGTGAGCTTCTTCCACTGATCGCCCTTGCTGTATTCCGTCTGCTGGTTGGTCACGGTCAGGTTGGAAGCAGTGTCGGCCACATTCTCAGGCGTGGCGGCGGTGACATAGATCGCGCCCTTCAGTGCAATCGTGGTCGCGTCGTCCAGCTGGTAAGTACCGGTCACGGCAATGTTGTCGCCAGCCTTGGCATCGGCGAGCTTGGTATCAAGCCCATCGAAGTTCCACGTAACCTTAGCCGCATCGCCCTCGAATGCAGGCGATGCCTTGACGTGTAGGTACACCGGCGCAGCCTCAAGCGCGGCCTTCGCCTCGCTCGCACTGGTGCCGGCCAGCACTGTAGCCGATACCGGATCGGAAACGGTGAGCGCGCCAACGTAGACCGTAGCGGTGACGTTGAACTCGTTGCCGTACACATCGGTGGCGGTAGCGGTGGCTTCGTAGGTGCCTTCCTTGGCCACATCGACCTTGGAAGTATCCCAGTTGGCAACCGTGGCCTTGCCTTCGCCCCAGGTGTAGTAGAGCGTGACTTCGACCGGAAGCACGGCCTTCTCGTTAACGGCGGTCTGCACGTTCACGGTCTTCTGGCTGGTCGGCGTTACATTGCGCAGAGTCCATGTCTGGTTGGCGGACGGCGAAGTGCCGCTCGGTGACTGCCACAAGCCAACCTTCGTGCCGACTGTGGTACCAGAGTTATCCACATCGAGGTTCGTCTTAGTCGCGGCATTGAGCAGCTGGTAGGTCGAACCATCGGAAGTGTTGAGAATCCACTTGGCAGCCGGGTCGGATTTAGCGGCCCCAACCGTTTCGTTGGAAAGCGCGTTCGTGCCATCCTTGGACACCAGCACCTTGCCTTCGGCGTTAGTAATCACATAAGCCTTGAGATCAGGGCGCTCGGAGTCGGCGGGCTGCTCGATCTGGGTAAAGGTCCAAGTCTGCTTCTTGGCGTTCTCGGCATCGGAAGCGACGTTGGCCAGGGACAGCGCGGAATCACCAGAAGTGGTATCAGCCACGGCCTTGCCGGACTGCTTACCAACGAGCTGGTAAGTGTCGCCGGTCTCGACGGCAGCATCCTTAGCGTAGCCGGTCACGCCAGTGAGCTGGATGGAGGCGATAGAACGGGCGGGCACAGTGACCGTAGCGGTCTTGGCAGCCTTGTCAATCATCACAGAGCCTTCAGCTTGCTTGACGTTGCTGGTCTTGGCGAAGACTTCCGGAGTGGCGGAATCGACACCCGCGTTCTTGTCTTCGGCAGAGGTTTCGGTGGTCAGGTAGAGCTCACCGTAAGCGTTGTCGGCAATCTCGCCGTACTTCGACAGGTCGATGACGAAGGTCTGGTCAGAGGTGCCGGAGTTGCGGTGGATGACGGTCTGTGTCTTGCCATCGTCGGAGGTGGCAGTCATGTTGTTGTCCTCATCGTTGTTGGCGATGACCTTGTCGCCCGCGTGGATGAAGTGGGTGATGGCCTTGACGCCGTTGTACTTGGCGTTTGCAATAACCGTGCACGGTTCAAGTCCATCGGTGGTACCGCCGTTGTTGTTCACGCGGCGCTCGGAGTAGAGCTTGCCGTCCATGCCAGCCACGGTGCAGTCGAAGTCGATGAGCACGGTGCCCCAGTTGGTGTTCTCACCGGCCGGATTCACATTCGAGCCCATCTGCATGTTGTAGAGGTCCTCGACCACCTGCCAGAAGGTGAAGTCCTTGGACTGCAGGCGGGTGACGTTGGAGCTGATCTTGCTCATCATGCCCAGCGCGTTGTCGAAACCGTACGGGTTGTAGGAGCCAGACTGCCAGGAGCCGTCCACCTCGCTCATCGACAGCTTCTTGCCGTCTGCCTGAGCGATATCGCGCGACTGCATCTGGTTGCTGTCGGAGTAGGCGTGAACGTTGTACTGGCCGATAAGGTCCTTGATCGCCTGCGGGTACTGGTTGTACGACTTGACGAAGTCGGCGGAGTTCGTGGCATCGGTGGCTGCGATGATGGTGTCATCATTGTCCTTGAGCGCCTCAGCGAGTGCGGTAATCGTCTGCTGCTGCTGGGCGTTGCTGACATGCATACCCTCCTGCGGCTTCTTCAGCGCGTTGGAGTATGGGGTGACGGACCTATCTTTGTCGGAGTAGTACTTATCCCAGTAGTTGTTAATGAGCTTGGTGTTGTCATCGCTCTCATCGGTGTACTTCGAAGCCATGTCGCCCGGAGTGCCCCAGTAACTGGTCTCGGACTCGTTGAACGGCTCGACCGTGTCAACGTTTGCGCCAAGGCTTTCGAGGTGCTCGACGTTCTTGGCCATGTACTGAGCGAATTTCTCAGGGTTTGCAAGATTATTGCTACCGGAGTTGCGTCCACCAGTGGCGTAACCGCTGTTGGTCAGGAACCACGGAGCGGAGTTGGCGAAGGCCTCTACGTCGGTGATGTCAGGGTTATCGCCGGTGGCACCGCGCTCAATCCACCAGTCTTGGGCGGCGGACTTGGAGAAGTCATACTGGTTGTCGTCAGTCGGGTCGAATGCCGCAGCCAGCTTGTCTTTGTCGGCCTGCTTGGTGGTTACGCCATTGCCATACGTGCCGGAGCCGGTGGCGTCATCTTTCCACGTGCCAGGCACGGCAGCGCCTTGGCGCATGAATGGGTAGCCGTAGGCAACATCGGAGGCATTGCCGCCGCCCACGTTGTAGCGGGCCATGTTCAGGTCCAGTCCTTCATCACCGAAGATGGACTGGTAGAACTGTTCGCGCAGCTGTTTGCCGTATTCCACAGCCTTAGCCTTGGAAGCGTCATCGCCGAGATTGGTGGTGATGGCCGATTCCTCGCCGAGGCTGCCGGTGGCGTTGGCGAACCAAGCCAGTGAGGTGCCCCAGCCATCGAAACTGTTGGCATACCACGGGTTCGGGGTCACGGTAATGGCATCGTTATCAGCCGCATACGCAGTGCCGGCAACCGCAAACGCCCCTCCTCCCACTAGTGTTGCCGCCGCAACCATTGCAGCAAGCGATTTGCTCAGTACCTTCATTGGTCTCCTTAGTGTTCCTGCTATCCGCCTTATACCGGAAAAAACGGCCTTTGCTTCACTGAGCCGGCCTCTTTGCCTGATACATGACCTACGTCGACTCCTTCTTTCGGCGCAGCCAAAATGTTTACGCAAACATTTTGATATGAGCGATTTTATCACAAAACCGTCACCCAGCAAACAACTTCAGAGACCACAAACGACGCACAAAGTCATGAGCCATTCGAATTGCGCTGGCCCAATCGCTACGAATCATATTTGCCGTAGCCCTTAAGTGAATCCCACTGCATCGAGATATCGCGCCCGCTATCCCTTCCGATAACGCCGACCACGCGTGTTGCCTTCAGCAATCAGCTTTCCTTGCGCAACTAAACCGTTTAGGAATTTGCGGACTGTTCTGTTATCGAGCTCTGTTATCTTGGCGAGTTCAGGTACAGTCACATAGTCAACCTCTGTCAAGCGTCGATTCATCGCCGACAGCATCGCTGCCCGCGAATCAATTTCACCCGATGCGGTTGCATCTGCTTTCTTACCATCCACACGTTCCCCGCCAATGAGCCTCGCACCCTCTTCGGCATCTTTCTCAACTACAGATCTCACGCTAGCAAAACCAGAACCATCAACGGTCTTCAGCGCAGGAACAATAGGAATCGTCGCCTCGAATATGTCACCATCGCGGAACTCAGGCTCTCGCTCAGTATATTGCCGGGACGCTCTTATCAGATTCCGCAGTCCGCTACCCGGCTGCTCGGCTATGCCGGTCTGCACAAACACATTAGCGATAATCGGATTCTTTGGCATTGGCGTGAACTCGCCCAGCTTCATTCGACCTTCAAAGAATGAGCGCGAAGCATTAACCGTCCGGATGGATTCATTATCAATGGTGACACGCGCCACCACCGGACTGGAATACTCCCGATGCATGAGGCTGTTTGCCACCAATTCACGGGCGATCATCGTACGCGGGCTCACTCGCTTATCGCCCTTTAACACAAAGCGGTCAGGCAGATTCCGCTCAGTAAATTCACGGAGTTGCTCGTACGAATCGAACAAGTTGGTCCGCACCATAAGTCGGTCATCGTATCGGTCAATATTGTCTCGCCGAACCACGGCATCAGTAATATACGCTGGGCAAACCGAGGAAATGACTTCATCCTTGCCCAAGAGCAGCACTGCAGCAAGATTAAAGCCCTCTTCGCCGGTCGTGTAATCACGATCGTATAGCTTGGCGCTGCGGAACAGTTCTTCGTCAGACATAGTTCCCCAAGGGTGCCCAGCTCGCTGAGCGACCGCCAGCTGCCGCATTCGCGCAATCAGCTCAGGACGCAAATCAAACGGAGTCACGTAACGGAAAATTCGCCGTTCGGAATAGTAGTTCTGCTTGCGAATATACATTTGACTAATCTGGATATCGCTTTCGATGTGTGTATCCACATCAGCAATGCGATCAAACACTGCGCCCTTGAACCGCACAACCGAAGAACTCGGAGCTACCCAAATACGAACAATAATCCGTTCGTCGTACTCGATATGTTCCGTTTCCACCATTGGAGCCGGTTCGAACATCTTACGATTAGACACTACGTTGACAACGTTGCGCTCTATCTCACTAACGCGCTTAGAATCGACGCCGAGCACTTGACCGTCATCGTCAACGCCAAGATAAATGCTGCCACCAGAACGATTGGCGAATGAGCATACAGTCTCAAAAGTATCCGTATGAGGCAATTCGCTGCAGCGCTTGAACTCGACCATAGATGATTCACCGGCCTGCAGCACTTGCATAAGTTCATCCTGCGTCATCGCATTCCGCCCTTCATAGCGATAATTCATACATTAGGACATGGCACTTATCGTATTTTAGCATCTAATTAGTACATTAGGACATTGTTTTATGTCCTAATGTACTAATTAGGCGGCTAATTGTACTAATAATTGCACACTGATGTACTAATCCGATGATCGAATGCACTAATTGTCCGCGCAAATGCACTAATCGGATGACCGAATGTATCAATGAGACCTATAGGCAGCCGATTGGCTGACGATCAGCCCAGTCATTGGCTATCGGCCGCTAGCCAGTCAGCCGCCAACAGCCAACAGCCACCCAACTAATAGCCGCCAGCCAATCAGCCCGTCCAATCACTCCTTGTGTTCCAGTGCGGCCTTCAAATCGCGGCTACGGTAGCGTTCGCGCAGCATAGAGAATCCGCCGAAGCCCACAAGCCACACCAGGCCGGCAATCGCGGAATTGCGCGTATCGTCCGCCAGGAACAGCGTCAGGTAGATGAACACGAAGAACACGATTGCCACCGTATTGAGCACCTTCCAAGCGGGCATGACGAACCCGTCCGGAATGAAATCAGCGGAGCGACGGTACTTGCGGTGTGCCATCAGCGTCAGGATGTAGATGAACAGGAACACCGCGGAGCTGGCGGACGAGAACAGCACGAACGCTCCGGACACGCCGGGGATGGCGTTGACGATCGGCGACAGCAGTATCAGCGCCGCGGACACCAGGATGGCGCGGGCCGGCACCTTGCGATCGGACACCTTGCCGAGCTTGTTCAGCATCGGGTTCGGCGACACCTCGGACAGCTGGTACAGGTGGCGGCCAGCCGAGTACAGCAGCGAGTTCAGCGCGGAAGATGCGGCGGTGATCACCACGAAGAACACCAGCGCGGACGCCCAATTCAGCCCGGCGTACTGGAACACCATAATGAACGGGGAGGCAAAGGAGCCGTCCTCGTTCGGCTTGAACGAGGTCCACGGCACGATGCACATGATGGCCACCAGTGCGCCCACATAGAAGATGAGCACGCGCACGATAATCTCGTTGATGGCCTTGGGCAGCACCTTGCGCGGATTCTTGGTCTCGGAGACGGTGACGCCCACGAATTCAATCATCTCGTAGGCGAAGAACACCATCTGGAAGCTCATGAGGAAGGCCATCCAACCGTTCGGCGCGAACGAGAAGTTGGCGAACAGGTTGTCGAATCCGGCGTGGCCGGCCGGGCTCACGTGGTCCACGCCGTGAATCTGCACGGCTGGGTAATGGTAGCCGATCACGATCATGACCACGGCGGTGGCGATCATCGCGCAAATCAGCGTGATCTTGATCATCGAGAACCAGAATTCCACCTCGCCGAACACCTTGACGGCAATCAGGTTGATGGAGACCAGCGACACCAGGAAACACAGCTCGATCAGCCATTTCCAATGGGTCAGGTCGATGCCGAACGTGTCGAAGAAGGTGATGAAGTACGTGGAGACGGCCGTGATCTCGGTCATGCCCAGCAGCACGAGCGCGGCCCAATACGTCCAGCCGGCGAAATGCCCCCACCCGTTGCCAAGGTAACGGGTGATGAAATTGATGAAGGTGTGCTGGCTGGGGTCACGGTACATCATTTCGCCGATGGCGCGCATCAGGAAGAACATGATGACACCGACCAGAATGTACACGAAGATGATCGAGGGGCCGGTTAGCGAGATTGACTTGCCCGAGCCCAGGAACAGGCCGGTGCCGATGGTGCCGCCAATGGCGATGAACTGTACGTGGCGATTGCTCAGGCCACGCTCCATCTCGTTGGTCTGGTCCAGGCTTTCGACAGACTTGAGTTTGCCCGTAGCCTGCTGTGTACCACCATTCACATTCGTATCGGCCATACTGATTTCATTTCTCTTCTCTGCCGCCCGATTGTTACGCACCAGACGCGATACTCGTTCAAAACAAGTTCAAACTGTATCACCGAAATATGTCGCGAAAACCGCTCAGCTCAAGAATACATGCGATGATACTGTAAATATTCCGCCAAAAAGTTCAATTCATCAACACCAAATTGAACTTCTACCTCTATTCCACGGACTTGAGCGAGCTGACCGGGTCTACGCGATCGAGCACTGGGTTGGTGAACAGCTGCACCAGCAGCGCGAACGCCAGCGTCGCCACCACGGCAATCGCATAGCTGTACCAGTGCACTTCCACTTCGAAATACAGCGACGGCATATTCAACGCAGCAGTCAGTAATCCGCCTATCCACCTGCCAAGCGGCAGACCAACCACCACACCCATACCGGTCAATATCATCATCTCGCGGTTCACGTAGTTGTGCACCTCGCGGTCATAGAAGCCCAGCACCTTCAGTGTGGCCATCTCGCGGATGCGTTCGGACACGTTCGTATTGGCCAACGTAAACAGCACCACCAGCGCCAGGCCGCCGGCGAGCCCCACAATCAGCGCCACCACGGCACCCATCAAATCGAACTTAAACGTGGCGGCCAGATGCGCACAGCTCACGGCCTTGAGCACCGACGATTCCTCGCCCAACCGATCCGCATATTCGGCCTGTTCGGTCTCGGAACCTTTCAGCTTGGCGAGCATCGCGTTCCACGTCAAGGTCGAGGCAGTGCCATCTCCCGAAGCCGAAGACGTCACACCGTCGGCCGCAAACTTCTGGTCGTACAGTCGCTCACTGATGTACACATCAGAGCCGATGAGGTTGCGCGTCACCGCCGTGACCTGCACCTTGGCCCGCCCGCTGCCGCCATTGCTCAACGTGACGGTGTCGCCCGCATGAATATCCAACGAATTGGCTGCGGACTTCGCCACAATCACACCACTATCGTCCAGCGCTACAGTGCCGCCACCCGCTTTGCCGAAGATATTGGGCAGCTCGAACCACCCATCGTCACCGGCCTCTTCCAGCGTGACCATGTCGTTCAGTTTGTTCAACGAATTGTTGGGCACCGTCATCAGCTGCACGGTTTCGCTTTCCTGCGCCGCATTGCTCATCTCGCCGCTATCCACGCGCAGATTCAGCGTTTCGGTGGCCCGGCCATCTTGTGCCACCTGCTTGCGCATCGCGGCGGCGTCATCGTCATTGGCCACCACCATCAAGTCATACTGGTAGATCTGCTCATATTGCTTGACGCCAGTCGTGTCGACGGTGTCGTTAATCGCAAATCCGCAGATAATCAGCGCTGTGCAACCAGCCACGCCGCCCACGGTCATAATCAAACGCGACTTGAATCGGAAGATATTGCGCGCAGTGACTTTGCCGAGGAAGTTCAGCCGGCTCCATACCGGGCGAATCCGCTCCAACAATATGCGAGCGCCCGCCTTCGGCGCCTTCGGGCGCATCAGCGCGGCGGGCGTGTGCCGTATCTCCTCGCGGCAGGCGAGCGCGGTGGCCACGCCCACGCCGACCACGAACAGCACGATGCCGGCCGAACCGTACAACCAGTCGTATTCGAGTCGCACACCGGGCAATATATACAGTCCCTCAATCACCACCAGCAGGAATGCCGGGATGCCAAGGAATCCGACCAGCAGACCGATGCCGCCGCCGACCAAGCAGGCGAGCAACGCGAACAGCAGATACCGGCTGGACACGGCGAGTCCGCCATAGCCGAGTCCAAGGTAGGTGCCGATAAGTCCGCGGTCTTCCTCGACCATGCGGGTCATGGTGGTCAGGCTCATGAGCACGGCGACCAGCAGGAACACAATCGGGAATGCGCGGCCGATGGATTCGATGGAACTGACGTCTGATTTGAGCGAGCTGAATCCGTCGATCGAAGCGCGTGTCTGCACATACCAACGTGCGTTGGCCACATCGTCGATGCGCCGTTGCTGCTTGGCGAATTCGCTTTCCGCTTCGCTCCGCTTGGCATCGAGTTCAGATTGCGCATCATCAAGTTTCGCCTTGCCGTCCGCGAGCTGTTGTTCGCCTTCTTCCAGCTGCCGCTCGCCTTCTTCGAGCTGCTGCTTGCCGCTGGCCAGTTGGGCGGCCTGCGCTTCAAGTTGCGCCGACTGGGTTTCGAGGGTTGCGGCATTCGCTTCGAGTTCCGCGGATTTGGTATTGAGCTGTGCCTCTCCTGCAGCCGCTTCCTGTTCCTTGGCGGTCAGTTGCGCGTTCTGCTGGTCCAAGGTGGATTGTGCGGGGGCAATGGTTTCGTTTAATGTGCGCTGCAAATCGGCTTTCTGCTGGGTCAGACTGTCTCGCTGCGTTTGCAGTTCCGTTTGCTTGGCGGTCAGCTGTTGCCGCAGATCGCTGATTGACGGCACTTCAGGCACGGTAATGCCAAGGCGCGCGAGCAGTTGCTTGATGGCCTGCCATGTGGGTGAGTTGAAGTCGATATTCGGGTCAAGTTGCGCCAGTAGATTGTCGGCCTGTTGAATCATGGACAGCATCTGATCAATTTGTGCCACGCCTTGGTCGATTTGGGTAATGCCCTGTTCGATTTTCGTGCGATTGGCAGTCAGTTCCGTTTGCGCCGCATCGAGCTGTTTGCGAGCCGAGGTGAGCTGCGCTTTGCCCGATTCGAGCTGGGTGCGCGCTTCGGCTATCTGCTGGCGACCTTGCGCGATCTGTTGACGGGCCGATGCAATCTGCGCACGTCCATCGGCGAGCTGCCGTTCGCCATCGGTAATGGTTGTCCTGTTGTTCTCCAATTCGGTACGGCTATCTTGCAATGTCGTTTCGTTGGCTTCCAGCTCGGCCCGGTTGTCGTCGATCTGCTTCTGGGCTTCGTCCAGCTGCTCGTTGGCCTCGTCTTTGGCATCATCCAGTTTGCGCTGCGCGCTGGAGACGATCTGTTGACGACGGGCTTTCTGGCGTGTGGTCTGTATCTGATGTTCGATACGGTCGGCCACGGTTTTGACGGCTTCATCGTAGGCATCGGAAAACGTGTCAAAATCGGACGCACCAGTGACGGCAACCGATATCGCAGTGTATATATTGCCGGTCACGCCGTCGCTGGGTGCAAAGAACGTATAGTCCTCGGATGAGGTGGACCGGAAGGAGGTCATGCCCGAATAGCCGTCTGGATTGTTGAGGTCGCGCGGGTCAAGTACGACGCCGGTGATGGTGAGTTTCGTGGGGAACTGCGGGGATTGCTCGGCGTCGGCGTCCGTATTGGCGTCGGACTTCGCATCGGATGCCGAGGCATTGGCGGCGACCCCTACCGTATCGGCATTATTGGAATCGTCAGTCTCCGTGGCCGCTACCGATATGACGGATGAAGAGGTGTCTTGTGGCGTCACAGTAATGGTGCCGCCAATCTTGAGTCCGCTATCGTTCAGGAACTGCTGAGTCACCGCCACTTCGCCGGCCTTGTTCGGCAGTTTGCCTTGTTGCAGGTACGGCTGATCAAGCCCTTCGGTACCGATTTCCTGCATGGTCACGGTTTTCTTGGTGCCGTCCACCAACGTGGTCACCGTCTGAGAACGTTCGGGCTGCACGGTTTGCACACCGTCGATTCGGCGCAGTGCCGCCGCATCATCATCGGTCAGGCCGTATGTGGATAGCACCTGCAGGTCATGCAGTCCCTGCTGATCGTAAAAACGACCGGCCGCCAGAAAAGCATCGCGGCATCCGGCGTAGATGCCGGTCAGCACGGCCACGCCAAGCAGCGTAATGACGGCGATCGAGACGAACCTCTTCCAGCTGCGCAGCCAGCAACGCAACGTATCTTTGGCAAATACCGCAGAAACGCCCGCTCCTCGACCGCCGCTATCGTCGAGGTTCCGCCGTTTCACAGAATGTTTCACAGGTTGTTTCACGAATCGCCTCGCTTGTTTCACGGGGCGTTTCACAGAGTGTCTTGCAGTGAGCATCGCCAATCACCTACCATTCGATATCGGCGATGGGCCGCGGCGTTGCGTTGACCTCCTCGCTGGTCACCTTGCCGGAGCGGAAGCGAATCACTTTGTGAGCCATCGGTGCAAGCGCGGAATTATGCGTGATGATCATTACGGTCATGCCTTGTGTTTGGCAAATATCCTGCAGCAACTGCAGCACTTCCTTGCCGGTCTCGTAATCGAGCGCACCGGTCGGCTCATCGCACAACAACAGCTTCGGCTTTTTGGCAATCGCGCGGGCGATGGATACACGCTGTTGTTCGCCGCCGGACAGTTGCGCGGGGAAGTTGTCCATCCTCTCCCCCAGTCCGACTTTGCGCAGCGTTTCCCCTGGATCGAAATGGTCAGGGCAGATTTGCGAGGCGAGCTCCACGTTTTCGAGCGCGGTAAGGTTAGGCACCAGATTGTAGAACTGGAAGACGAAGCCGATATCGTTGCGCCGGTAGGTCACCAGTTCCTTTTTCCGCAGACCCGTAATATCGCGTCCGCCGACCACTACGCGGCCGGTTGTGGCGGTATCCATGCCGCCCAGAATGTTCAATGCCGTGGTTTTGCCGGCACCGGACTGCCCCAGAATCACGCTTAATTCGCCTTGTTCGGCGGTGAAGCTGGCCTCGTCGAGCGCGCGAATCACACTGCTGCCAGAAGGATATTCCTTGACCACATGGTCGAATTCGATATACGCCATCGCACACCTCCAACGCGCTCGTGGCAGCCACCTAGCCCCATAGGCCCCGCCAGAACTTCCTGCTATACTCAAGTAAAACAACACTGTGTCGGTTCTGCAACCAACAGTTGGATTGTGGGTTGTCGGAATTTGGGGAGAAGGCCATGGCCAAAGAATTGACGGAAAGCCGCCGCACCCGCTACACGAGACGTGCCATGCAGGACGCGCTTATCGAGTTGCTGCGCGATCAGCCGCTCGGCTCCATCACCGTTAAAGCGTTGTGCGAGCGGGCCGATGTGAATCGTTCCACGTTTTACGCGCATTATGCGAGCATCGAGGAACTGCTGCACGACATTGAAGACGAAACCATGGCCTGGGTCACCACCGCACTCGAACAGCTACTCGCCCAGCCAGATCCTGCCGGCATCGAGCATGTTATTGAGCGCATCTGCCAGTACATTGCCGACAATCGCAATCATCTCCAAGTGCTGATGAGCCCGAAAGCGGATATCGGTTTCCAGCAGCAGCTGCTGGGATTGATTTACAGCCAGCGCGGTGTAGGCGAACAGTTGCAATCTTCGGCGGGTTACCCAGCCGAGGCGCAGATGCGTATGCGATTCGCCGTGTCCGGCAGCATTGGGCTTTTGCAATACTGGCTCGCCACCGATCTCGCGGCCTCTCCCGAATCGGTGTCCCACACCATCTTCACCATGTGTATGCCTGCCACGCAGTGAACACGGTGAATTCAGTGAACTCAGTGAAGCGTGCGGTTTCATAAGCATCGCTCGCTATAGCTTCGCCTGCTCACCGGCCGCGCCCACGCCCGCGCTTGCAATAGCGCACAAATAGACGATTGACCATTTCTGAGACGATACGGCGGCATAGAATAACGAACGTTGCGCATCGCGGCAAGCCCCGCGTGCGCCAAAACCCAAGAAATGTGAGAGAAGAGCACAATGAGTACTACTGATGCGCCTAAGAAGCCGCGCGAAACCGACGACGTGCCGGTGCCGGCCACGCTGCGCAAGTCATTGAAAAACCGCCACATCCAGCTGATTGCGCTGGGCGGCGCCATCGGAACCGGCCTGTTCTATGGTTCCAGTGAATCCATCGCGCTGGCCGGACCCTCGATTCTGCTCGCCTACTTGGTTGGCGGCCTCGCGATTTTCGCGATTGTGCGTGCACTGTCTGAAATGTCCGTTGAGGATCCGAAGGCGGGCGCGTTCAGCTACTATGCCACCCGCTACTGGTCCAAGCGCGCCGGCTTTATTTCCGGCTGGAACTACTGGTTCAACTACATCCTCGTCTCGATGGTGGAGCTATCAGTGGTGGGTTCGTTTGTGAACTACTGGTTCCCGGCGATTCCGACATGGGTGTCGGCGGCCGTGTTCTTGGTGATCATCTGCGCCGCCAACCTGCTGGGCGTCTCTAAATTCGGTGAGTTCGAGTTCTGGTTCGCCATCATCAAGATTGTGGCCGTGATCGCCATGATCGTCGGCGGCCTGGCCGTCATCATCTTTGTCCTGCCCACCGCATCCGGCGTGCGCGCAAGCTTCGCGAACTGGTTCACCGTGGGTAACGGCTTCTTCCCGAACGGCCTGATGGGGCAGAATTCCGACGGTTCCTGGACCGGCCTGCTGATGGCACTGGTTGTGGTGATGTTCAGCTTCGGCGGCACCGAGCTCATCGGCATCACCGCCGGCGAAACCGAGGACCCGAAGACCACGATTCCGCGCGCCACCAATGATATTATTTGGCGAATCCTCGTGTTCTACATCGGCGCTCTGGGTGTGATCATGGCCGTAGTGCCGTGGAACACCATCGATGGCAAGTCCAGCCCGTTCGTGCAGATCTTCGATTCCGTGGGCATTCACGCGGCTGCCGGTATTTTGAACTTCGTGTGCCTGACCGCTGTGATGAGCGTCTACAACTCCGGCCTGTACGCCAACTCCCGCATGTTGTACTCGCTGGCCAAGCAGGGCAATGCGCCCGCTTACTTGGGCAAGCTCAACTCGCGCGGCGTGCCAGTGGCCGGCGTGCTGACGTCCGCCGTGATCACCGCCATCGCCGTGGTCGTGGTGTTCGTGTGGCCTGAGTTCGCGTTCAACTACCTGATGTCGATTGCCACCATTGCCGGCATCATCAACTGGACGATGATCATGCTCACCGAAATGAAGTTCCGTAAGGTGGTCGCCGCGGGCGGCGCTCCCGAGGATTCCGAGCTGGCCGGTCTGAGCGGCCAGGAGGCACTGGACGCGATTCACTTCAAACTGCCGTTTGCCAAGGTGACCCCGTGGGTGGTGCTGGCGTTCCTGGCGCTGGTCGTGGTGCTGATGTGCTTCTCCACCAGCTACCGCATCGCCGTCATCGCCGGCGTGATCTGGCTGGCCATCCTCTTCGCCGCCTACCAGATCACTCAGGCGAAGAGATAAGCCCATTACCATGTTTGGTAGGCCCCGATGGTCGGGGCCGGGTCGCCGGTTCCGGTATGACTTTCCTGCCCTGTCGTCGATGATCCGGGGGGTGTTGTCGCCGGGAACGGGAACGCCCGATGACCGCTGATAGGAACCAGGCCGGCTACACGGACGCTTCAGGGGCGCATGGCGCAGGTCTCGTCGTAATGTGGGTGCGGCGCGGGCGTCCGGACTCCTCCGAGCCCGCGGCGACCGGAAAACCTTCATGACGGGAGGAACGATGATGACCCCGGACGACATCGACGTGTGGGTCGGCCTGGACGTGGGCAAGAGCGCGCACCACGCGCACGCCCTCGACCATGACGGGAACACCCTGTACGACAAGCCGTTGAAACAGGACGAGAAGGCCATCCGCACGATGCTGGGCAAGCTCTCCAAGCATGGCCGTGTGCTGCTGGTCGTGGACCAGCCCAACACCATCGGCTCCCTGCCCCTGACGGTGGCGCGGAACATGGGGATCGCGGTTGCCTACCTTCCCGGCACGGCCATGCGCAGGACCGCGCAGCTGCTGCCCGGGGACGCGAAGACCGACCGCAGGGACGCGCATGTGATCGCGTGGGCCGCGCTCAAGCTGTCCGAGACGCTCAGGGACGCGGGCCCGGATGACGAGACCCTCGCCGCCCTGAAGCTGCTCGCCGGCCACGACGAGGACCTCGCCCACGAATCCACCCGCCACGTCAACCGCCTGCGGAGCCTGCTGCTGCAGACCCACCCCGCGTTCGAACGCGCGCTCAAGGGCGAGAGAATCACGCGCGACGCGACGCTCGCGCTGCTCGAACGATACGGCGGGCCCATGGGCGTGAAACGGGCCGGGATCGAGGACGTGAAGGACTGGGCCAAGTCCAACGGGCTTCGCGCCGGCCGCATCATCGACGACATGTTCAAGGCGATCGGCGAGCAGACCGTCACCGTGCCCGGCACCCTCATGGCCGAGACCATCATCCCCTCCATCGCCCGCCACATCAAGGCCATCAAGGACCGGCGCCGCGAGGTCGGGCACGCAGGTCGAGAAGCTCCTGGAGGACCACCCTCTTCTCGTGGTCCCGGCGTCGATGCCCGGGACAGGCGTCAGGACCGCAAGCAGCATCCCGCTTGGCATCGGCGGCGACATCGCCAACTTCAAATCGTCCGCCCATCTGGCCGCCTACGCGGGCATATCGCCCGTCACCGGCCAATCCGGCACCAGCATCAAAGGCGAACGGCCCTCCAGGCGGGGCAACAAACGCCTCAAGAACGCGCTGTGGCAGACCGCGTTCGTCGCATCCACCAAACACCCGCCCTCCGTGGCCTATTACAAGCGCAAACGCGAACAGGGCAAACACCACAACGCCGCCATCATCTGCCTCGCGCGTCGGCGCTGCGACGTGATCTACAGCATGCTCAAAAACGGAACCCTCTACCAGGAACCAGCCCTCGTAGCCTGAACCGGGCCACACGGGAAAGGACGCCGGACGCCACCGGCAGGGCGAAGCGCGCCCACGACAGCCAACCGGAATCCCGACACGTCAACTCCCCAAGGAGTTGACAAAAACATAGGAACACCCCCCTATTGCAAAAAACTCTCCCTGACTCAACGTCAGTGAGAGTTTTTTGCAAATGAGGGGTCAGATACGGCGCTTGCGCCAGATGGTCAGGGCAATACCGGCGGCGGCGAGGACCACCACGGCACCAGCCACGCCGAAGACGGCGACACCAGTGTCGGAGATGACGGCACCCGGCTTCTTGCCATCAGCGGAGACCTTCACGAGGGCCTTGCGGGCCTCGGTCAGGTGACGAATCGCATCCTGGACCTCGGTGGAGGTGGCGTTCTCCTTGGCGAGCACCTTCTTCGCTTGGCCCAGCGCATTGGCGTAGGCCTTCCACGAATCGGCGGTGTAATCGTCCTGGTTCAGCTTCTCGGCTTCGGCCTTGGCAATGGCGTCTTCGAGCTGCTTGAGCTCTTCCTCAGTGGCCAGATCGGGATCCGGAGTCGGCGTCTCGTCGGCAACGACCTTCACGGTGAACGTGGCGGTCTTGGTCGAATCGGCCACAGACTGCACGGTCACGGTCACCTTGTCGGAGGCCTTCGAGGAGTCGAAGCCGAGCAGCTCGTACTCATCGGCGGCGAGCTCACGGGTGGTGGAGCCGCCGTTGCCATCGGCCACGGTCGCGGTGACGACCAGACCGGCAACGTCGAGCGCTTCACCAACCTTGTACTCGGCCTTGGCGGGCTGCGCGGTCACGGCGATGGAGAGGATCGTGCCTGCGGCCGGGTGCTCCGGCTCGGGCTGGCTCTCCTCCAACGCATTCTGCGCGTCGGTCAGGGCCTTGGCGGCGGCATCGACATCAGCCTGAGACAGGCCGGAGTCAAGGAAGGTCTGCTTGGCCGTCTTGGCTGCGGCGAGCGCATCCTCGAATGCCTTCCAGCTGGCCTCGGTGTAAGCAGAGCCATCGGTGCCGAGCTTGTCGGCCGCTTCAATCGCGCCATCAAGCGCCGTCGTATCGGCCATCTCAATGGACACGCCTTCGTCGGTCGGGTGAATGGTCTGCATCAGGCCGTCCGCGTCGAAGGTGATCTCGTCGATGGCGGTTTCACGGTGGTAGCCGAGGCCGGAGGTGAACACGCCGAGCGGCGTGTAGTGGCGATGGTAGGCCATGAGCCAACGGTCGTTGCCGTCCGCGTCGGTCACATGCACGTCGGACTGGTGCGCGGTACCTTGCAGGTTCTTGGAGGAATCCTTCTGCAGCAGCACACCCTTGTAGGTGATGGTGCCGTCGATGGAATCGGAGACGCCGTACCTCACATGGTAGTTCGGGGAGTTGGCGTCGTCGCACGACCAGGTCCAGTGGTACTTGCCGTCGCGGTAGGCGACGACCACGGACTCGCGGAAGCCGTTCAGACCGTTGAGCTTCTTCACCGTACCGGCCTTGATGCTCACCATGTCGTCGTTGAGTTCGGCGATGGCGGGCGAACCGTTGCCGTACAGGATGTACGACTTGCCGGTGTTCGGGTCGGTGAAGATGGACGGGTCGATGGCCTGTCCAACGGTGACGCCTTCCATCGTGCGAGTGACCAGCGGCTGATCGGCGGCCTTGAACGGACCGGCCGGATTGTCGGCCACGGCGACGCCGATGGCGGATGTACCGTTCGGCAACTTCGCGCAGTAGTAGAAGTAGTACTTGCCGTTCTTCTTCTCGATGGTCGGTGCCCACGCGGAGCCCACGGACCACGGGGAGATGGCGGTGTTCTCATCGCCATCGGTGGTCGGCTGGTGGTCCTTGTTGACATCGAGGATCACGCCCTCGTCGGTCCAGTTCACCAAGTCGGTGGAGCTGAACGCATGGAAGTAATTGCCGCTCCAGCCGGAGAAGCCGTCGGTGGTCGGGTAAATCCAGAACTTGCCGTCGAAGTAGTCGATGTCCGGGTCGGCGTACTGGCCGGGCAGTACCGGGTTGTTGCCCACGGTGACCTTCTTCAGCGTCCAGGTCTGCGGCGCACCGTCGCCCAAATCAACGACCAAAGTACGGTCCTTAGCCAGGTCGGCCGTACCACCATTGGTGAACGCCTGACCATCAAGGGTGAGCTTGATGGAGTCGTCGCTACGGTTGACAGACACCTTGACGGGCACCTTGGTCGCGCCGCCACGGCGGTTGAGCACGGTGGTGACGGTCTTCGTGGACCAGTCGAGGGTGGAACGGACCTGAGAGTGGTCGTCAGTGCCACGCAGCGAGTTCGGGTCGGACGGCACAGTGCCCACAGAAATACCCTGCAGAGCAATCGGGCTGGTCTTCTCGACTTCCTGAGCAGTGAGCGCGCGGTTCCACACGTTCACATTGTCGAACGAACCCTTGAAGTATGGGTCGTTGTAGAAGGACTTGCCCAAGTAGGCCAGCAGATCGTTACCCAAATCGGTGACCTTGTTCTTGGTCGCCTTGTTCTGAGCCACCTGCGCACCGTCAGAGTACACGGTCATCACGTTGTCGTCCAACGTGACCGTGACACGATGCCATGCGCCGTTGCCAGACAACGTAGCGTTAGCCGCGTCCTCCGCACCATACGAGTTGGTGGTGATGCGGCTGGCGAGCTCGCCGGAGTTGTTGTACTTCAGGAAGTAGTACTTGGTGGAGTTCTGGCCGAAAGCGAACGTGAACTGGTTTTTATTGATCTCCGACTTGACATCCATCTGCACAGTCAGCTTGTTACGGCCATCGAACAGGCCCTTCGGGAACTCGGCGTAGGTGCCGTCAGAGCCGTCGAGCTTAAGCACCTTGCCCTTTTCGGCATCCTCGGAGACCTTGGCGTTGCCGTTGAAGGTCAAGTCGTTGCTGTTCTCAGTGGTGTCGGTACCCTTGCTGTCTTCGAAGTCATACTCGGCAATCGGACCGGAGCCGTCTTCATCGGGTGTGACTGGCTCGGTGTCCTTGTTCTTATCGAATGCCTTCAGGATTGCGTTGTACTCGGTTTCAGTGACAGGCAGGATGGTGCCGTGACGCTTCTTGAGCGAACCGAAGTTCACATCAGAGGCAAAGCCCCAATCAGCCTTATCAGTGCTGCCTAAATCGGCAGAACGGTATGGGGTGTAACCCTTACCGGCTGAGTACTGGTCCCACATCAGACCGTAGAGCATCTTCTTGCCCGCATCACTGGTCTGCACGTCATCTTCATTGTAGAAGAACAGCTCCGGGCCTTCCAGCTGCGCACCGGTCAGACCGGTACCAGTCAGGTCACCGAATGTACCGACAAGCGTCCACTGGTTCGGATCACTGTCAGTGTTGTAGTAACCATTCGCAATTGTGTCACCAGTGGTGAGCGTTGTGGCATACGGATCCTTGCTACGCTCAACACCGAGGTACGTGTCACCGGACACACGATAGTAATAGCCGTCATCGGCCTTAATCATCGTGGTATCGATAACGGACTTGACTCGGTCGATCCACTTGACAGGCGTCGTGAAGTTCACGAAATCACGCGTGGTGGAGTAGTACATATTGGTGCGATCGCCGGACTTGTTGTCCGCGTCGGAAGCAGTGGCCCAGTACACCATGTACTGCTTGTTCACATCATCCCAGTAGGCTTCCGGAGCCCAAGCCATGCCGGCTCCCGGAATCTGAGAGGCAACGTCAACGGCGCGCGGTTCGCTCCAGTTGACGAAGTCATGCGACTCCCACACGATTAGGTTGGTGCTGCCATTGGTGGTAGCGGTGGCCGCGCCCCAACCGCCACGGTTATGGATGCTCAGCTCGGTAGCGATGAGGTAGACGGTGTCGCCTTCCGGAGAGCGGACCAGATACGGGTCGCGCACGCCGTTGTCCTTACCACGAGAGTTGCCGGTCTGGCTGTTGTTCCAGCTGAGTACCGGATCGCCGGACTCGCGGGTGTCATGCCAGCTCAGGCCATCCTTGCTGGTGGCGAAGTACATCTGCTCGTCGGTAGCGCTACCTTCGGTGCCGGTGAAGTGCGCAAACAGATAGTCCGTGGTCTTCGGCTGTTCGACGGCGGCCTTGACGGTCAGCTCGAATTCCTTGGTTTCCGTGTTGCCGTCAGCATCGGTAATGGTGGCAGTGAGCGTCACCTTGGTGTCGGTTTTCTGACGAGCAACGACACCAGCTGCGATGTCACCATCTGCCGCATCGGTAATGACCTTTGCGTTGCTGGATTTCCACGTAATCGCGGAACCGTTAACCGAGCCCTTGGCCGGAAGTGTGATGTTGGAATACACATCAGTGCTGCCGTTGTTAATGGTCAGCGCATTAGCGTCGGCCTTGGCGGCATCGGACTTCGTGGAATCGTAGGCTTCCTTGATTTGGTCAGCAGTATGCGCAGAGCCGTAAATCTTGAGGTTGTCAAGTGCGCCGGTATAGTATTCGCCATTCACCCAGTTGGCCTTGCCGATCTGCAGCACGCCGCCGTCTGCGCCGAGAATATCGGTGAGCTGAGCGAAGCTCGCGCCATCAGCTGGGGCTACGGTTGCGGCCTGCTCACCGTCAATGTACAGCGTGGAAGCGGCCTCGTCGATGACCAAATCGACGTGACGCCACTGGCTGGCGAGACCATCCTTGCTCACATTGCCGGTGGTGTCGCGCTTACCAGCGTTGTTGTAACGCTCAACGTTCACCGAAGTGGTGCGATCCATCACGCCGAGGTAATGCTCTTGCTGATAGGTCTGCGCATTCGTATTCGGTGCCGCAAATACCGACCAGCCCTGATTGGTGCTGGCGGACTTGGAATCGTACGAAATCGTGACCGCATCCAGGCCCTTGAGCACGGCAGAATCGTCCGACTTAGTCACATTCAGCCAGAATCCAGAACCGAGCCGAACTGCAGCAGTGCCGTCCTTGCTGGTAGCCACTGCGGCAGCACCGTTGATGGTCGCCTTGGTGCCGGTGGTGTCATCGACAATAGTGCCAGTAGCGCCTGCAGCGACGTTGTCGAAATCAAGACTGGCGAGCAGATCGCTGTCTGCCGCTGCCTTGGCATTTGATTTCAGGGCTGCTGCCAGCGCCCGCTGCGCAGCCGATGAATCGGTGGGATCCGATTCAACCGCATTTGCTGCTGGCGCCAACGCCATCAGCATCGGGACAGCTGCAAGAGCTGCCACCGCTTTCTTCCACTTACCCATGTGTCTCCTCTGATTGTGGGTTTTGGTTTTGTGTTCAGTTATGGATTGAAGATTGAAGTTATGGTGATACTAGGTGCTCCCTCTCCGTCCGCCAGAAGCCGACTGAGAGGGAGCATTTGGATCCGCTCAGGCGCGACGCTTGCGCCAGATAGTGAGAGAGATGCCGGCAACGGCGAGCACAACCACGGCACCACCAAGGCCGAGCACGGCGGCACCAGAGGACGGCAGACCGGAGTCCGCCCCCGTACCAGCGTTACCGTTATCGCTGCCTGCACCATCGCCGGAACCGTCGCCCGAACCGGGCTTACCGGGCTCGGTCTTGGCACTCACGGTCACCACGAACGACGTGGTGAGCTGATCGTTGGCCTTGAGCGTGACGGTGACGGTCTTGGTGCCCACAGCGGACATGTCCACGTCGCCGACCGTGTAGTCGGCGGCATCGAGCGTCTTCACCGTGCCGTCCGACATCGTCGCCTCGATCACAAGACCATCGGCGGAGAACTGCTCGCCCACCGTGTACTTGGTCTTTGTCGGCTCGCTCTTGACGCGGATGCCGGTGATGGACGGCTCAACCGGCGTATCAGGCTCGCCGACGGTCACCGTAATGGTCACCGTGCGGTTGGCCGGAGCAACCTCCTGATCCTTGGTCAGCGACATGTCGAGCATGCCGTTGGCGCGCACGTTCACGGCCTTGACCCACGTATTGCGGTCCTGATCGAACAGGCCACCCGCCGCGGAACCGGAGTGAATTTCCGGGTAGGGGCGTGCGTGGTAGGCCATGACGATGTTGCCGGCCTCATCATGTGCAAGCGAGATGTGGCCGGGGCCGGCCTGCTTGCGCTCGTACGAGGCCTCATCCGCACCGTAGGCACCGGTGTAGGTGTCGTTGGTGTCGAACGACGGGAAGTCGGCCGTGGTCCAGCTCGACAGATCCTGCAGGTCGGCATTCTTGGCGGCACGCATCACGTTGGTGTTGTAATACTTATCCACCGTGGCCCCCGCATAGGCAATGTAGACGTAGTCGCCATGCTCGAACATGAACGGTGCCTCTACGATTGCCTGATCAGAACCTTCAGAGTTGTCTTCGGGGGTAGGCGCATACTTGCCGTACTCGAACTGCTGGCTGACCTGATAGATGTGCTCAAGGCTGCCATCCACCAGCGGAGTGACGCCATCGCCCATCTTTGCCTTGGCAAGGTACAGGCCTGCGCTCTTCGGGAAGAGCCAGTAGCCCTGGGCCTTGCCGTTCTCCTCGCGCTCGAAGTACGTCACGTCGAATGCGGCGCCTTCCAGCACGGTCGGCTCGCCCCAGTTCTCGGCCTCGAGGAATCCGCCATCCTTGATGGACTGCTCGTCGCCGGTGTACGGGATGAGGATGGTGTTGTTGCACCAGCCACCGTTCGCGGACGAGGCACCCTTATGGAAGCCGGCCACAATCCACCACTTGCCGTTGATCTTGTGGAACTCCTGGGCCCAAATGAACGCGCTCCAACCGTAGAACGAGTTGGGGTACTGGTCTTCGTGGCCCGGAGTGCCGTTCTCCGGCTTGATGATGATGTGTTCCTCAGCATCCTTCAGACCGTTGATGGTCTTGGCGCGCTTGAGGCCGATGGAACGGTAGCTGTCCTTCTGGTTGTTGGTCGAATCAGTGGACTTTACCTCATAGGTGGAACCGGTGAGGTAGTAGTAGCCATCGTCTTCGTTGTAGAAGATGTCCGGATCGGCGCGAGCGTCGTTGTACATGGCCTCGGTGGTCTGCTGAACAGTGCCCTTGACCTCATGCGTGCCGGCCTTTGAGGTGTCCACGGCGGCCAGATCATCGGCGTTCCAGTTGACGTTGAAGGTCTTCGTGGAGCCGTCGTTGTAGGTCATTGTGGCCTGCGTTCCGGAAACCGCTGCGGTGACGTCCTCGGCGGAAGCACCGTTCTCCACGGTTGCGCCGCCCAGAGCTTTAACGCCGGTGTTCTGCAGATCGACATAGTTCTTGTAGAACGCATCGAATTCAGAGGAGCTCACAGCGAATGCGCGGATCTGGCCTTCGCCGGCCCATGCGGGCAGACCTTCGGTCACGTCGCCCACACCCATCGCAACCGCGTCGGCCTTGAGCGTCTCGCCGACCGTTGCCTTGGCAGTCAGGTCGGAGAGCGTGGCCATACGGCCTTCGCCGCTCAGGCCATCGGCCCAGAAGACCTTGTAGCCCTTGGAGGCGGCATCATAGACGATGCGCGGGTTGGTGACGATGGAGCTGTCGGTCACGGTGATAGCGCGCTCGTTGGTGAACGTGGCACCGTCGCCCTTGCCATCCCACACGTAAATCGCACCGGTGGCGTTGTTCTGCGAGGAAACCACACCAAGGGTACCGTCCTCCGCACGGAAGAAAGCGGGTGAGCCCATCTGCGCATTCAGCTTGGCAGACTGCGAGCCGTCCCACTTGACCGACAGAATCGACTGCGAACGGTTCAGGGGCTCCCATTTGCTGCCATCGGCGGCCTTGGCGGCCACGTACAGCGAGTCGGCGCGACGATCGTCGTTGTAGGCGAGCGGGTCGTACTTGGCACCGTTCTGGTCGGAGCGATCGACATCCTTGACGTAGGAAGCGATTTCGCCGCCGTTGTTGAGGATTTCGGATTCGGCGGTGATAGCTTTATCCACGCCGTCGATGGTGGCGGTGAGCTTGACCTTTACGGCCTTCTCGCCGGACTTCGGCTGCGTGACCTTGCCGTCTGCGGCTACGAGCTTCGCACCGTCGCCGGTCGCGGACCAAGTAACCGTCTCGCCCAGCACAGTGCTCGGCAGGTCGCCGGTGATTTGCGCCGGGATGGCGAGCGCGGCGGCGTAGTCGGTCTTCGCGCTTTCCACGCCAAGCTCGTCGTCGCTCAGGGCCTTGCCCCAGATCTTGAGGTTGTCGAGCAGACCGGAGAAGTACTCGCCGTTGCTCCAGTTGGCCTTGCCGATCTGCAGCACGCCGCCATCAGCACCGAGGATGTCGGTGAGCTTCTGGCCGTTGTTGTTCACGGCTACCAGCTTGGAGTCGATGTACAGCTTAGCGGTTGCGCCGGAAATCACGATATCGACGTGCTTCCAGTCGGCGTTCGTCTTGGTGTATGAGACGTTGCCGGAGGAATCGCGCTTGCCATCGTTGTTGTTGTAGCGTTCGACGGTAATACCGGTGGTCTTGTCGAGCACGCCGACGTAGTGCTCCTGGCCGTACTCTTGCTTGGTGGCGTTGGAGGCGGCGAAGAAGGTCCAGCCGGTGTTGCCGGAGGCGTCGGGCTTGACATCGTAGCTGATGGTCACGTCGTTCTTGCCCTTGAGCAGAGCGTCGCCGTTCTTGGCGGTGACGTTGAGCCAGAAGTTCTTGCTGAGCTTCGCGGCCTTGCCGTCCTTGCTGTCGGCGAGCGTGGCGGTGCCCTGAGTGGCACCCGTCGCATTGCCGCCGTCAAAGGTCTTATCGCCATCATCGAACGTGAAGTCGGCGAGCAAATCCGGGTCGGTCGGCTCGGTTTCGCCGGTCACGGTCACCTTGGCGGTCACAGTGATGGCGGTGGAGCTGTATAGCGTGCGGTTCTTGTTGGCGGTTTCGTTGTCGACAAAGCCACCGGTCTGTTTCCAGTTGTTGTTCGCGTTCGCACCGGAGTTGATGAGGTCGTCCTCGTCGGTCTTCGACTCGCCGGCGGCGTTCGTCCACTTCCAGTGGTTCTTGTTCGCGCCGATGGTGTCGACCGTGCCGGTGACGGTGTACTCGCCGGGCTTGGAGGTGTCGACGTTGGAAACGTCCCACATCACGTCGCGCTTGGCAGTGCCGTAACCGTTGGCAAGAGTGACCTGCTGCGTCTTCGGCAGCTTGGCAGTGATGTCCATATCGGCAGAACCCTTATCCACCGTCACATCCTCGGCCTTCAGGTCGGCGTTGTCGGAAGCCTTGGCATCAGCCGCGCGAATCGCGTCGTACTGGGCCTTGGTGAGCGAAACAATGCCACCGTGCTTGGTGTTGGCGGTGAGGAAGTAGTCGTCGGCCTTCAGGACGCTCCACGGATTCTCGGAATCGAGGTTGTCGGCTTCGAGTAGGTTGTAGCCGTAGCGGGCACCGGAAGCGACAGATCCATAGTTGTCAACGAACATGTACCACTTGTTCTCACCGTTGACCTTGAAACCGTTGGCACCTTCCTGCGCGCTGCCGAGCGTGTGTCCGATGTTGGTCTGGCGCAACACCCAGCCCTTGGCCGGGTCGGTCGCGTACTGGCCCTGATCGTTGGCACGCCACCAATCGGCACGATCGGTGTATTCCATGAAGATCACGCCGGAGCCGGTGGTGCGGTATGTGCGGGAACTGTTCTGCAGCATCGTGGTGTCGATGGTGTTGCCACGGTTGTACTTGCTGTTAGGCACGAAGACGCCGCCAAACATGTAAGTCTCGTTGGTGAAGTCCTTGGTGGCCGCCCACAACACGTGAGTCACCTTCTTGCCGGGCTGACTGTTCTCGCCATCGTATTTGGCGGAGACAGACCAATACACAACGAATGCGCCGCCCTGCTGGTTCTTCGGGTTGTCCTTATCGGAACCGTTGAGCTGGCCGTCGTCGTTGAGATCATAGAAGTTCGGCACCCACGTAGCCTCAGGAGCCCATGCCATGCCGATCTCGGAGATGGTCTTGCCGGTCACGGAATCGGTGAGCGTCTGGCTCTTGTTCGGATTGGCAGTGTACTTGTCGGCGGTGGCGGTCTCCAGTTCCGTCATGTCGTTGAAGTGAATGAGATCTTTGGACGACCACACATGCAACTTGGTGCTGTAACCTGTAGCCCACGTGCCCCAACCGGCATTATCGCCGCCGAACACACGCAAATCGGTGGCCAGCACGTAGTAGGTCTTCGACTCGGGGTTGTAGGCGATGAACGGATCGCGCACGCCGGTGGTGGATTCGTTACTCACCAGAATCGGCTCGCC
>ENA-OPVH01000333-OPVH01000333.1-human-gut-metagenome-genome-assembly--contig:-NODE-333-length-34980-cov-3.325956_pt1 | contig 34980 bp, 36 predicted proteins | sample MGYA00241494_ERZ501980 | MGnify/ENA primary metagenome ERZ501980 (study PRJEB25962, sample SAMEA1964914) | human gut metagenome | biome: human gut; feature: human-associated habitat; material: faeces... | reverse complement strand
TCCAATATAAGCGTAAAGTTGAATTATATCAGAGTCAACAATATGTACCTCTATCTCCCTTTGTTTTCAGTATAAAAAGAAAAGATACAATTGTCATGGGGGGGGGGTAGTAATGATATAATACTTTCATAGTAATGTATGAAAGGAATAGACGTATGAAACTAAAAATAGAACATCTTCAAAAACGATTTGATACTAAAGATGTCTTAAAGGATGTCACATTCACTTTTGAGCCAGGGAAGATCTATGGCTTATTAGGAAGAAATGGTGCAGGGAAAACAACTTTGTTCAATTGTTTGAATCAAGATATTTCAGTTGATGGTGGAAGGTTTTATCTTGAAGATGAAATGGGCGAACATGATTTACGATTGGAAGATATAGGTTATGTATTATCAACACCTCAGGTGCCTGAATTTTTGACAGCACGTGAATTTCTAAAATTTTTTATTGAAATTAATAAAGAGAGCCTGCAGGAAGAAAAAGAAATTGATGAATACTTTGATATCGTTAATTTGGAAAGAGAAGATCGTAATCGTTTATTAAAAGATTTTTCGCATGGCATGAAAAATAAGATGCAGATGTTGATCAATATCATAGCTTCACCCAAAGTTTTATTATTGGATGAACCATTGACTTCTTTAGATGTTGTTGTCGCTGAAGAGATGAAAAATATATTAAGAGATCTTAAACATGATCGTATCTTGATCTTATCAACACATATCATGGAGCTGGCATTTGATCTTTGCGATGAGATTGTTTTGTTGAGTCAGGGAGAGTTAAGAGCTGTATCTTCAACTTTAGATGAAGAAGAATTAAAAACAGATATCTTACGCATCTTGCAGGAGGAAGACCATGCTTAAATGTTTTTGGATATCCTTTCGTTTAAGAATGGCATATCGTATCAATTCCATTTTATATGCACTTCGACAAATTCCTCTTGTCAAAAAAGTAATACCTGTAACTTTATATGGAAATAAAATCTTAAAAAATATCATCACTTGTATTGCATTGTTATGGGAATTATTAGGGATCTTTATCAACAAAGGCTTATATGTTTTGGTATGTGTCTTTGTTCCTTCTATTTTTGTATCTAAGGAAACAGGAGTTTTGATGGCCTTGAATATTCTGTTTTTCTTGACGATAGCCGGAGCCATTTCAAACAATACGATGTTTGATCCCACGAAAGATAAATATTACGCCATGATCTTGATGCGTATGGATGCAAGAAAATATACTTTGACTAACTATTTATACAATATGTTTAAGATATTATTAGGAATGGGAGTATCTTTAGCCTGTTTACGTTTTTTCTTTAATATTCCTCTTTATATATGTATTTTGATACCTGTTTATATTGTTTTTTCTAAAATGATCAGTGCGGCTTTTTCGTTATACCGGTTTGATAAAAAAGGGCAGATTCGTAATGAAAACAGTCCTGTGTTTACAGTATGGACCGGAATTATCATTTGTTGGATCTTGGCTTATGCAGTTTTATTTTTTCAAACTTTTTTACCTTTCTATGTATATATAGGAGCCATGCTTATTGTATGTATAGTGGGATTGATTTTATCCAGATATGTTTGGAACTATGGAAAATATAAAGAGATGTATCGAATCTTACTGCAGAATACGCCTTTAGATATGCAGGCGATCATGAAAGATGCACAAGCTAAAAATATAACTGATGCAATCAAAATGGATGAAACGATCACTAGTGATAAAACAGGCTATGCGTATTTTAATGATTTGTTTGTAAAGCGACATAAAAAGATTTTGTGGCGCTATTCCAAGAAATTGAGTTTAATTGTTGTAAGTGTTGTCATTGTGATTGGATTTGGAGAACTCTTTTTTGATGAAGTGGGTATGATCGTACAAAATTTTGTGCTTGATTACTTACCATATTTTATCTTTATTTTGTATTCATTTAATTCTTCCAAGTCAGTTGTACAGGCAATGTTTCGTAACTGTGATCATAGTATGTTGACATATTCTTTCTATCGAAAACCAGAAGTGATCCTTTCTTTATTTCGCTTACGATTGCGCTCTTTGATCTTGATCAATTTATTTCCAGCTGTTGCCTTGGCAATTGGGCTTGATGTTTTATTAGCATTAAGTGGAAGCAAGGAAAGTTTGTTAGTATATCTAATTGTCTTTATATGTATTATTTCTACCAGCATTTTCTTTTCGATTCATTATTTGACTTGTTACTATTTACTGCAGCCATATAATGAGTTTACGGAAACCAAGAGTGCAACATATAGTTTAGTTATGTCATTAACATATGGAATTTGTTTTGCCTTTATTTATCTTCATATGAGTACATATGTTTTTGGAACAATCATGACTATATTCTCTTTAGTTTATATTGCGATTTCGTATCGTTTGGTTTATAAAAAAGCTAGCCAGACATTTCGACTTAGACGATAAAAGCAGCAAACGCTGCTTTTTATTCTTTCATTAATTCGATTGCTTGTTTTCCACTGATCTTATCGATGTTTAACTTTAAGATCACAAGGTTGTTTATGCCAACTTGTATTTCTTTATCTAAAGCTTCTTTAGTGTTGTTTGGAGCATATTTTGATCCTAGTTTTTTTAAAGGAATGATCTTGGATTCATTTTCTTCAAGGATTTCTATATTTCCAAAGACAATAACGCTTTTAAAATATGTAGTATATTCTAAAGGTTGGATTACATCTTGATCAATGATGCAGAAAGATACTTTTGGATTCTTTTGTAAGATATCGATCTTATGTCCTTCTTTTGCACTGTGAAAATAAATGCAGTTTTCATCATAGACATAGCTTAGTGGCAAGGCATATGGATACGATTCCTTATCACATAAAGCCAGTGTTCCAGAATGATTTTTTTGTAGGATGTGTAGACATTCATCATATGGTAATTCTTGTTTAAAACGTCGCATAGAAGTTCTCCTTTTTTATAACTATACTCAAAGTAAGATGCTGGTTCAATAGGTGTTAAAGATAAGTTAAAGGTATTGCCTAATAAAAATGTTTTCAATATAATAGATGCGAAAATGAAATGGGCACTTCTTGCCGCCGGGTAAGAAGTTTAGCGCTCAAACTTTCTATCCGTAGGCCGTTGGAGATGGAAAGCTTGGACGCTATTTTTTTGTGTTAGGAGTGAGGATATGGAAAAACGGTCATACTTAAAAGAATTTACGAACTATACTTTTTTAAGTGTATTAGGTACTTTAGGTGTTTCTTGTTACATATTGGCGGATACATTTTTTATTTCCAAAGGCCTTGGTGCCAATGGATTAACAGCATTGAATTTGGCAATTCCTGTATATAACTTTATCTATGGAACAGGCTTAATGTTAGGCATGGGGGCAGCCACAAGATTTTCGGTTTGTAAAAGCCAGGGAAGACAAGATGAAATCAATCGTCTGTACTCAAATACGATTTTTATTTCTTTGATTTTTTCAGTTATATACATGTTGCTGGGCGTTTTCTTTTCGAAAGATATCGCATCTTTACTAGGTGCTGATACCAGTGTTTTGGAACTGACGAATACATATCTATATTGGTTGATGTTATTTGCACCATCCTTTATTTTGAATAATGTATTTTTATGTTTTGTACGAAATGATGGAAGCCCACATCTTGCAATGGCAGCTATGTTAATAGGAAGTTTTTCAAATATCATATTAGATTATGTGTTTATCTTTCCGATGAACATGGGTATCTTTGGGGCTATTTTTGCGACTGGCCTTTCGCCAATCATCAGTATTTTGATCATGCTTCCTCATTGGATCAAAAAGAAAAATACATTCCATTTTATTTGGACCAGCTTAAGATTCTATATCTTTAAACAAGATGTTGCATTGGGGTTTCCTTCTTTAGTATCTCAAGTATCTGGGGGTATAGTCATGATCGTTTTTAATATGATCATCCTTGGATTGGCTGGAAATACCGGCGTTGCAGCTTATGGTGTGGTAGCTAATATATCGCTTGTGATCATTGCGATATACACAGGTATTGGGCAAGGGATCCAACCTTTAATCAGCACTTTTTATGGTAAGGGTGAAAAATACATGGCTAGAAAAATGTTAAATTACGCCATGATTACTATGCTGATATTATCGTTTGTTATTTATACATGCATCTACTTGTTTGCTGATCCAATTACATCTGTATTTAACAGTGAAAATAATATGGCTTTGCAAGAAATTGCAGTAACAGGTTTAAAAATTTATTTTATCGCCAGTCCATTTATTGGCTATAACATCATTTTATCAACTTTCTTTACCTCTGTTGAAAGAGCGATTCCGGCTTACGTCTTATCTTTATTACGTGGTTTTATCTTGATCATACCTTTTGCCTTCTTGTTGTCTGTATTATGGTCAATGACAGGGGTATGGATGACTTATCCAGTGGCTGAATTTTTAACAACTGTAATAGGTGTTATTCTGTATGAACGTATCAAAAGAAAAGAAATCGTTCATCTAGAGAATTGATTCTTTCCTTAATGAACGATAAAACTTTTGTTTATACTGGTTAAATGGTTTAAAAAGTGATAAACGTGTTTACAATAATCTATTGAATAGAATATAATCTAGACACCTATAAAGAGTGTGCGAGAGACAAGCTCATTGACCACACAGCAACCTACCAATGGCAAGGTGCTAAAGCTTGAATAATAGGATCAAATTAGAAAATATATGATCCTGTCATGACGATGGGATCGTTTTTTTTGTCCTCTTTATAGGTAAAAAGGAGGAAAAAATGAATAATGTAAAAATGATCTTAGAAAAGTATGGAAAGGATACAATTTGGTTTTATTTAAAAGATGATAAAACTGAAGAAAACTTTAAAAAAGAATTAATGGAATTAGGTGCAACATGGATGGGTGGAGAAAAGCTGGAAAAACATCATCGTTTATCATATTACATAGCTGTTCATTCTGATAAAACGATTGCGTTTATATCAAGTATGTGTTGGAAAATGTCATTTGCAACAAATAAGGAAATTGTTCATGTCGATTATTCTTCATTAAAAAGAATATATTTTTAAAATTTTTTTGTCCTTTTTACCATTTGAGGTGTGATAGATAATTAGGAGGACATATAAGATGAATACAGTAATTTTAAATAAGCAGTTCAATGACAACCGTTTCATTCTGTGCTATCGTACACTTGAGGATAAGGATGGATCCTGCCTATGAATCGATTCGATACCGTTTCCAACCGCTTCTGGTATGATCCTGCTCGCTTTGCCTCTTTCATGAACGCCAATCTATATGCAGGCAAAGATATCATACAGCCCTGTGATCTTGTTCCTGTCGATCGCAGATATGATCACTATACCCGTGATGTCATCATGAAATGGACAACAGACAAACAGGAAATGTATCTTGCCATTGAAAACCAGCTGGTCGAGGATCTGACCATGCCGTATTGAAATACAATGTATGATATGAAAAGTTATGAATCCCAGATAAGAAGATTAAAAAGAAACCACAGGGAAACCAGGGATCTTGAAGATCCTCTTGAAACCATATCCAGGATCAAGAAAGAAGATAGGCTGATCCCCTGCATCACATTTGTGATCTATTACGGACAGGAAGAATGGAAGCATCATAAAAGCTTGAAGGATATGTTCGGATACAAACAAATAAACGATGCGAATATGCTGGAAAACAGAATGAACCTGGTCCAGATCTGCAAAGATGATCCAAGACGATATAAAAACAGGGATATCCAGATGTGCATCGACATTGCTCAGCTGATGTTTCAAAAGGATCTGGAAACAATCAAGAAAAGATACAGACAAAGGATCGACAAGGAAGTTGTGATGATGATATGTGCCCTGACAGGATCCAGACGACTGGAATTGATCATAAGCAAAGAAGAAGGAAAGAAAGATCAAATTCTTCAATTTATTCAGGAAATGCTAGAAAAAGGATATACGGATGAAATGATCCTAGGCATTAAAAGTGTGACAAAACAACTGCTGAAACAAGCTAAATTAAGCCATTAAAAAATGCCAGGTAACTCTAACTTAGAGCTGCCTAGCACTACTTTTTTATAGATTAGAAAATCAAGTTTCTTGGTGTTCTTGGGTATGGTTGAACATCACGAATGTTCTGTACACCACTTAAGTACATTAACATACGGTCAAATCCTAAACCAAAACCACTATGCTTGCATCCTCCAAAACGGCGAAGATCCAAGTACCACTGTAGCGTTTCCTGAGCAATGCCCATTTCTTTGATCTTAGCTTCTAAAACATCATAACGTTCTTCACGTTGTGATCCACCTACAAGTTCTCCTACATATGGAACAAGCAAATCACATGCTGCAACGGTCTTTTGATCATCGTTAACACGCATATAGAAAGCTTTGATTTCTTTTGGATAGTCAATCAAGAATACAGGTCCTTTAACGACTTTTTCACAGATATAACGTTCATGCTCACTTTGAAGATCCATGCCCCAGAAGATATCTTTATTTTCGAAAGTATCTTTTACCTTCTCTAATTCTTTGATAGCTTCAGTATATGTCATGCGCTTAAAGTTCGAATTAGCTACTTCTGTAATACGTTTGATACAGTCTTTATCGATCATTTTTTCAAAGAATTCCATTTCTTCTTTAGCATGTTCTAGACAATATTTAATACAGTATTTGATCATCTCTTCAATGCAGTCCATATTGTCAGAAAGATCGGCAAATGCCAATTCCGGTTCGATCATCCAAAACTCACTGGCATGACGAGTTGTGTTTGAATTTTCTGCACGGAATGTAGGTCCAAATGTATAAACATTACGATATGTCTGGGCAAAAGGTTCTACATGAAGCTGACCGGAAACTGTTAACTGAGCATGTTTGCCAAAGAAGTCTTTTTCGTATTCATCATCTTGACGACATGTTACTGTAAAGCATTCTCCTGCACCTTCTGCATCATTTCCAGTGATTTCTGGTGTATGCACATACACAAATCCACGATCCTGGAAGAACGTATGGATTGCCATGCTTAAAACACTTCTTAAACGGAACATAGCATAATATGTGTTAGCTCTAGGACGAATATGAGGAATTTCTCTCATATATTCAAAACTGTGACGTTTTTTCTGAAGCGGATAATCGTGATCGCACAATCCCAAAACTTCAACACTCGTTGCCTGAATTTCAAAAGGCTGCTTTGCCTCTGGTGTTAATACCACTGTACCTTTTACTTCCAAAGCGGAACCAAGTGTAATCTTAGATACTTCATCAAAATTATTCAAAGCATCTGTATATACAATTTGTACATTGGAAAAACAAGATCCATCGTTTAATTCAATAAAGCCTAAAGCTTTTGATTTTCGATTGGTTCTTACCCATCCTTGTAATACAACTTCTTTTTGATCATACTGCTCAAATGTTTCTTTTAATTTTTTAACTAACATAATACCTTTCCTTTCCATAAAAAAAACGTCCCTGTATCAGGAACGATAATAACCGCGGTGCCATCCGATTTCATACAAAAAGTATGCTCTTTAATGAAAAGATAACGGTCTTCAACCGAAACTGTCTACTTAATTTCTCCAGTTTAACTCAGCAGCTGTTACCTTAGAAAACAAGTACGATCTATCTTTCACCAGCGATAGATTCTCTGTAACGCCTTTATTTACCAGACTTCTGCTTCTTTGTCTTTGATTCCAGTGAATTGGTCATAAAAACCAGTTCTTGAATAGATGATACCACATCAATACTTTTAATGACAACCCCCTTAGGTGCCAAAAAATGCTGATGTGTAAAATCTACGATACCTGTAATTCCACAATCGACTAAACGATCCACAGTCTCTTGAACATTATGCGAAATCGTTAAGATCGCTATACGACATCCCTTAGGAATTTTTTCCTCTAGAAGATCCATAGAATAGACCTCTACACCAAACTGAGTACCGCATTTAGCTTTATCAATATCAAATGCGCACTCGATTTCACCAACGACATAATCCCATTTATTATAATTCATCAAGGCACGGCCCAGGTTTCCGGCTCCTACTAAAATGATCTTTTCATCAAAATTTACACCAAGCTGACCATTGAAAATTTCGATAAGTTTGTCCACATCATAGCCATATCCTTGTTTACCAAGATTTCCCAGAAAAGAAAAATCACGACGAATCGTTGTTGGTTCAATATCAACAAAACTTGAAAGTTCCTTTGACATGATTCTCTCAACACCGTTTTTTTGTAAGCGACGAAGCGCCTTAAGATAAACTGGATAACGTTGAAGAGTGGCTTTAGGTACATTATTTGTTGTCATAAATACATCTCCATCTGTTCTATTCCTATTCTATCACTTTTTTTACATTTGTGAAATAGTGAACAAATAAAAAGTCATCCTGCGATGACTATTCATGTGAGTTTGGATGAACAGAAAGATCGACTGCTAAACACAATGGGTCAAGCTCTTCCTGCAATACCATTAATCGATTTTCAAAAACATAAGGATACCCTACTTGAATCAAAGTAATATAAGAACCCACATACATGATCAAAGAAAGGATCCAACTTAATACAAAGCTAACATTACAAACCAAAACGATCAAAGATAAAAAAATGATCGATATAAATAATGATATAAACAAAGCTTTTTTCTTAAAATCTAAAGCCATATTTTTATAATATGGTCTTTTTTTATTTAAGAATGTCAATGTATATTCATCAAAACTATCACTAAATTCAATATTTTTGATGTTCTTGTTGAATTTTTTCATTTTCTTGCATTCGGCCATTTGTTGAATACGCAGTATGCAATACATCATAGCCTTTTTCTTTTCCTGTTTGTGATATTTTTGATAATAAAGCTCCAACAGTTTCATATAATCATTGTCGGATAATTTTGTAGAAATCATGGATTCAGCAATCCCATCAAGGCGCTCGCTCAATACATCGCTAAAAATCAAAGTATTATCTCGTGAGCGTCGTTCGATCTCTTTTAATGCTCCTAAAAAATGATCTGCCATAATTACGCTTTTTTATAAGCCTTCAATGCCTTCGCAATTTGATCTGGGCAGGAAGTCGGTTTATTGTGACAACGAATTCCTTCAAGTTTTTCGATTGTCTCATCAATTGGCATTCCTTTTAATAATGCAGAGATTCCTTGAAGATTTCCATGACATCCTCCAATGACATTTAGATTGTTGATCTTATCATCCTCTACTTCAAATTCAAACAATCTTGAACATACCCCGCTTGGCTGATAATTAAATTTCTCCATATTTTACCATTCCTTTCTGTACTCTTATATAAACCTGATTGCTGATGATCGCAATCAACAAGCCACTTACAATAGATAAAGCCAATAATATCGGCAAAAATAACTGCATAAAATATTGCTGGTATATCAATGTTATCATAATAACCTGGCCAACGCTGTGAAAGCAGGCACCTATAACACTAATTCCATAAATTGAAAAAACTTTTGCCTTTTTAAATATGGTCATCATGATCAAAGACAAGAATCCCCCAGATAAGGACAACCAGAAACTGACCGAAAAAATTGTTCCCATCATCAAAGAAGCTAATACGATACGAAGTAAAGCAACACACCACATAGAGGGTATATCCCATAACATCAATGTCAATAAAGAAACGATATTCGCAAAACCGATCTTAAACCCAGGCACAAAAATGACAACAGGCACAAAACTCTCGATAATCTGCAGCATGATTCCACATCCAACCATCAAGGCTAGAAAAATAATCTTACGTGTGCTTTTCATTGTATCAACAGATCCTCTTGGGGATTATCCGCTTCTATGGTAACGACCGTATCATTTGGCAGGCAAACAATAGGAACATTTGGATCTGAGACAAATCCCTGTTTAGAACAAATATGCTGCGGACTGTTTTCCTGTGTTACGCGAATTTGATTATCTTTGACTTCGATATGTACTTTTCCATTTGTGCCATCAACTTCATACTCTTCATCTTGACTTAGATCAATGCGTAATACTTCTTCATTCTTAACGGTAACAACCGCTGTATTAGAAGCTGGAGCATTATTCAAGATAGGTATGAATAATAAGATCGAAGCTATCATCATAACAACGATCAAAACCTTATCTGCCTTTGTCATAAATGAATTATACAACAAATTAACCCAACGTACTATCTAAAATCATCATGCAGACAAATCCAAGAGCAAATAAGATCGTTCCTATATTGGAGTGTTTGCCATGCTGACTAGAAGGAATCAACTCTTCTACCACGCAATAAACCATTGCACCTGCCGCAAAAGCCAACAACCAGGGAAGCAAAGGCCTGATCAAATGACTGGCAAATATCGTTATGATCGCACCAATTGGTTCAACGATTCCTGAAGCACTCCCATATAAAAAAGCTTTAAAACGACTCATGCCTGCCTGATGCAAAGGCATAGAGAGAACCGCACCTTCAGGGATATTTTGAATCGCAATTCCTAGAGCCAAGGCAAAAGCTGCACCCGTACTCAAGGCAACACTTTGATCTACGATTGATGCAAACACGATACCTAAAGCCATTCCTTCAGGAATATTGTGTAATGTCATCGCAAGAAATAATTTAGTTGTTTTCGTCCAGGAAGTTTTAATTCCTTCTTCTTCATCGCTGTTCACATGAACATGCGGAATGACAACATCCAGCAGCAACAAAAAAACAATACCACCAAGAAATCCTAAACTTGCGATCATCCATCCAATATTTCCATCATTGTCTGCCTGTTCAATACTAGGTAGTAAAAGACTAAATACACTAGCTGCCATCATAACACCACCGGCAAATCCAAGTAGAGCTTTCTCGACAATTTCCGGAAAATCTTTTTTTAATAAAAATACCATGGCACTTCCTAAAACCGTACCTAAAAACGGAGCCACGACCCCAATCATCACATTAATGTCCATAATACCCTTTCTAAGTAATATTTACATGTACATTTTTTTCAACCGCATTGCCATAGCGATCTGAAATCTTCAATACGATATCCACACTGCCTGCCTGGGCAGTACTGAAATTTTGATTCACACTATAGGAAACACCACTTAAATCACTGGCATCAAAATACTGTGACCAGTCAATAATTGTTTCTCTGGCAACACTGATTTCAGTTGGTGCATTGTTTACTGTTGGTGGTTGAGTGTCTTTGATCTTGATCTTAAACGGATACTCTTTATCCCCATCAACGATCTTAAAATCATATTCCCCTACAACTAGATAATCCATACCACCTGTAATGAATCGATTATCCATCTTTCGAATCCCACTGGAAACAGCTTGAACACTCATATTGGATGTATCATAGTTTTTATCTTCTTTTACATATAGAGCTGGATTAGCATAGACATCTTTTCCCAATTCAATCGTAAATGTCTGTTTTTGAAGTTCAATTTGGCTCGAACATCCTGTACAAACCAACAAACAAATAAATATAATCCATAATTTACGCATTTGGATCCTCCATTACTTCCATAGCCAATTCTTTGATTTTTGCCAAACGATGCTTCATTCCGGATTTTGAAATAATGTCTCCATATTCACGATATACTTCATCGCATAACTCATTCATACTTGCTTCTGGAAATTTCTTACGAATCGTAATCACATTTTGGATCTTCTTCGAAATTTTAAGCTTCGATGCATTTTTTTCGATAATCTCGATATATTCCAATTGTTTTTTAGCGGCTTTCATAGCCTTCATTTCATTGGCCACTTCACAATTATCCAAACGTGTGATTTGATTGTAGAAATCTCTTTGAATACGTGAATCTTCAAATTCAAATAAAGCATCCGATGCATTACACAAACGTAAAAAATCAGCAATTTTTTCTCCCGCCTTCATATACACGACAAATTGATTTTTGCGTTTAATGATCTTGGCTGGAAGATAAAAACGTTCCATGAGCTTTTGAATCGTTTTGGCAAGGTCTTCATCTGTACAAGTAATTTCCATATGGTAGTTTGTCGTCTTGGGATCATTGATTGATCCACTAGCTAAAAAACAGCCTTGAAGATAGGCTCTTGCCATTTTTTCAGAGCGAATCATCTTGGAACGAGGTGTTGTATGAAGTCCAGTATCTGTCATGATCTGAAGATCCTGCAATATCTCTTCAGCTTTTTCATAAACTTGAATACGATAGATATTGTTCTTTTTTAACTGCATTTTTTTTAATACCGCTAATCGTGGATCGACATGATAATTTTGTTTCAAAAGTTGAAATACGTGTTTGGCAATCGTCGCATTTTCACTTTGAAAAGACAAATACATACCCTGCCAGTTCATATGCAAACTAGCACGTATTTGAAAAAGCGCACATAACTGTGCCTTGGAGGCATTGGCATCGACTTCATCTTTACATATTTGATTTTTTACTTCACTTGTAAATGACATGCAATTCCTCCTTCTATATTGTTTGTATCACTTCTTCGATCACTTTCTTTACTGCATCAGGATTATGACGAATTCGACCTTTTTCATCAAACATGATCAATTTACGAACGATAATTCGATAAGAATGCTCGTGTTCCTTGATCTTCACAGGATAACTTCCTTGTTTTGCATAAGCTTCCAATATGTTTTGTGGAATATAAGAATCATTTACGATCGCCAGATCGACCGCATTTTTAAATGAATGTTTTTCAATTGCACGAATATGATCTTCCACACTAAAATCATCGGTTTCTCCAGGTTGAGACATTGCATTGCAAAAATAAATTTTCTGGCATGGATTCCGTTTGATTTCATCTACAATTTCCGGAATGATCAAATTTGGCATGATTGATGTATAAAGCGAACCGATTCCATAAATAATTAGATCGGCTTTACGAATTGCCTTTAGTGCATCCTTTTGCGGTTCCACTCTCTTTTGATAAAACACATGATCAATAGAGTTATTTAGAGTTGGTATATTGTTTTCTCCACGCACTAAAGTTCCATCTTCCATCATAGCATATAGAGTCACTGTATCTAAAGTACTTGGCAAAATAGTTCCCTTCACTTTTAAAATTCGACTGATTGCCTGAATAGCCCCCATAAAAGAACCTGTTATATCCATCAAAGATAGAAAGATCAAATTTCCTAAATTATGTCCTCCGATATCTTTGCTTCCTTCAAAGCGATAGCTCATCATATCACGAAACAGATGTTCATTTTCATCCGCTGCCATCGCACAAAGCACATGACGTATATCTCCAACTGCCGGTACATTATAAATATCGCGAATTCTTCCGGTACTGCCCCCATCATCAGCCACGGTTACAATGGCCGTCAGATCGACATCATCCAGTTTTTTCATCCCCATCAACATGCTGGAAAGACCTGTACCTCCACCAATAACTACGATATTTTTCATGCTTCTTCATCTCCGATATCACGATGGGATTTAAAACATTGGTATTGATCTTTATATTGATCAAACAACCAATTACAGATAGAAACGGACCGATGCTGTCCCCCTGTACAACCTATTGAAACGATCATATGCGATTTATTCTGTTCATCATAACACTTAAATACATAATCTAAATAATCTTTCAAATATTTGATAAACTGCTGCGTTTCTTCTTTTTCCATGACATAGTCATAGACTTCTTTATTGTTTCCCGTTTTATTTCTTAACTGTGGATCATAAAAAGGATTAGGCAAAAAGCGCACATCAATCACACTATCTGCATCCATTGGAACACCACGTTTAAATCCAAACGATTGAAACGTAATAGAGAACTCACTGCCAACATCCATATTTTTAAAACGATGTCTTACTTTGCTGGCAAGCGCAGCTGTAGTTAATTTTGTTGTATCAATATGAATCGTGCTCTTGGCATTTTCTTGTAAGTGATCAAAAAAGTCTCGTTCTATCTCAATAGCTTCTTCAAGCGTTGTTGCCATTTTGTTTGAAATCATTGGATGCTGACGACGAGTAAAGCGATATCGCAACAACAATTCTTCATCATTGCAGTCTAGAAAAATTATCTGCATGTGTTTTGATATATTCTGAAAGTAATTCACAAAATAAACATAGTCAACGGCACTGATCGCAAACGCAATATTCTTATAACGAGATTCGGTTTCTAACAATTTCTCTAATTCAGACAATAATTCTTTAGGAAAATTATCGATGCAATAATATCCTAGATCTTCCAATGCATTCATTGCACTGGATTTCCCTGCTCCTGACATACCAGTTACCAATACGATATTTTCATTCATTTAGTTCACCTTCTTTATTCAATATATATTTATCATAGCACTATATATCATAGAATAGATAAGATTTTCCTATTCTACAATGATCAAAAAAAGATTCTATAAAATACCATGCTTAAAATCTTTTTCAAATTATATCACATACATCCTGTTTTTTGATAAAATTAAAAATAAGGGAGGGATCATTATGAATCCAATACTTTTTCTTGATATAGACGGGGTCTTAAATCCACCTATCTGCCCTCAATATGAACTTGATTTTGCACTTAGCGATAAGTTAGCCGCAAAACTAAATAATCCATCAATCAAGAAATTAAACATCTATTTTGTCAATCAAGTTTACTATGGCTTTGATAAAAAGAGTTGTGAACTAATAAAAAAACTGGCACAAGAATTTGAAGCCAAGATTGTCTTGACAAGCTCCTGGCGCTTATATTACACCAAAGAAGAAATTGAAGGAATGTTTGAAATTGTCGGAATTAAAGATACTTTTATCGATTTTACAGTTCATGGAAATCCTAGAAACAATGTTATCATGGAATATGTACACACTCATAATGTAAAAAGATATCTTGTTATTGATGACTTTGATATGCGTAATAATTTTGGATATCGATTCATACAAACTGCTCAATGTTTTAATGAGGCAAATTATCATCAGGCTAGATACGCCTTAAAACTTCAGCAAAGCCTATGAAAAAAAAGTTATATACATCATTAACGATTGCTATCATGATATTGATCTTCCTGTTTTCTTCCCAAAGGGGAGAAGAATCATCAAAAACCAGTGGTTTTATCCTTTCGTTGTTACCTTTTTTTAACAATATAGAAAGTGCTGAATTCTACATACGTAAGCTAGCCCATTTTTCTATATATTTTCTTTTGGGTCTTAGTGCTTTTCAAATGTTTTCTGCTTATGACCATTCTAAAAGTAAAGCTTTTCTATTCAGCATCCTTCTATGCTTTTTATATGCTTGCAGTGATGAATTTCATCAATCATTTTCAAGTGGAAGATCTCCACAGGTGTTTGACGTTTTCATTGATACTATGGGAGCTTTCATATCCAGTTTTTTATCTTGCTGCTTTTTCTATAAAAAATAGCAGCTTTTCTTTTTAGTGGGGAATACTATCCCATATCCAGGCTAAAATTGACATTGTTTTGGCGATTATGCTACGATTTGTCTGGTGATTACAATGAATAAACACAATAGAAAGATCTCTCGACCCATTAGAATAGGGCTTAGTTTTATCATTGCCGTGGCACTTATTATTGTTTTTGTTCCTCTTCTCAACAATGTGATTCACCCCATAAAATACATTGCTTCAAGCGAAAATACATTGACTGTAAGTATTCCTTATATTATCAATGGTGAAGTGGATGAAACAACGCTTGAGATTCCACGAGGAACACAAGTTCATATCTCTGAAAAAGGAGCCGAAACATCACAGATCAAATATAAAGGACAGCTGGTTTCAATACCAAACGAAAATCTAGTTGATTCATTAGAAAACTGTGTCCAGATTGAGAATGTCTATCCAAGAAGACTAATTAACCTAAGAGAGAAAAAAGGTGGCAAGTTAAGTGATGAAGTTGTTACCAAAGGAGAAAAAGTAAAAGTATTAAAAGTTGATCCACAAGACCTTGATACAACAACAGGAAACGTAAAATGGTATCAAGTTGAAAAAGATGGGAAAGAATACTACCTTAGTGGTCAGTATGTAGAAACCAGCAAAGAGCTTGCTCTAACTGACTATTCATCTTCTATTTCTTATTCTACATATTGGGATGCCTATTACGGAGAGAATTATTCTAAAGATGCTTATATCGATCAAATCGACTACAAGCCTCAAGAAGTTCCTAATTATGAGAACAATCCATTGCGGGAAGATATCAATGCCGTCCATGTATCACTTGAAAAACTAGTAGAAAATAAAGATTACTATATGAATCTAAATGATACAACAGGCATTAATTCTTTAGCAATAGAAATCAAAGGAGATGGTGGAAGCATCTTCTATGACAGTGATGTTCCAGAAGATTATCTATCAAACCCAAGTGAAGCTACCAGTAGTTCACTGATGTCTAAAGATGAACTTTCTAGTTTATTCAAAGAATTACAAGATGATGGTTTCTATGTCATCGCGCGCGTCGTTACTTTTAAAGATGCGATCTTTGCATCACAGAATCCAGATGATTCTTTTACCGATCAAAACGGAAATCTAGTATTACACAATGATGAATATTGGCCAAGTGCTTTTTCAAGAAAAGCATGGAGCTATAATGTAGACATTGCTAAAGAAATCGCACAATGCAATGTCAATGAAATCCAATTTGACTATGTACGTTTCCCAGATGGCACATTATCAAAAGCTTTAGACGGAACGATCGACCTTCATAACACATATAACGAAAGCAAGACCAGCGCATTACAAGGATTCTTAATTTACGCTAAAGAAGAGCTAGCCCAATATGAAGTTTATGTAGCAGCCGACATATTCGCATGGCCTGTAGTTGCCCAGGATGATCAAGACATTGGACAATTCTTACCGGCCATTGCCAACGTTGTTGATATCGTATCGCCTATGCCTTACACCGATCACTTCTCTATGGGAGCCATGGGCATTGATGATCCTACGGCCAACCCAGAAGAAACGTTGTATCAATTTTCTTTGATCACTAAAAAAACTCTAGATTCTATTGAAACACCAGCTATATATCGCACATGGATCCAAGGCTATGGAGACTTTGGTCCTGATGAAATGGTTGCCCAGATCAACGGTATTAAAAAAGCCGGTTATCAAGGTTACATGGTATGGGCTGGCAGTGGTGATCAAGAAATATTGGATCCACGAAAAGATGGCTTCATTGATAGTGCTTCATAAAAAATGAAAAATGAATGGATAATCCTAGTTATATAGTGGATTATCCTTTTTTATTGAATAGCTTGTTTATAAAAATATTTTGGATCAAACTCTTTTACCTTTATCGTTATCATCATTTCTTTAAAATCTTCTTCTGTAAAATCACCATCCAAAATAAACATGATCTACACCAAGATAGAAAAGGTAATCTAGATCTTTATGGGGTTTAACTAACATGAAACTAAAGAAAACATTTTCCGTTCACTTAATACCTAAAAATCAATATCATTTGTCCTAAATATCTCAACCAATATTCTTAGAAATATAGATATCTGCAAACATATACTAATTAATTATCTACTTTTTAACAAATATGTTTTTAGATTTTCATATATTTCCCTTGTTTCTTCTTTACTTTTAAAATTTAATAAAACATCTACATTGGAATCAATCAAAATATAGGAATCATTTGATAAATAATAGTATGCTCTACAATTACCTATATCTTCTGCTACGGCTTCTCCTGAAAAAAAGTCATTATTTAAAAATCCTATGCCTTGTTTTTGAATATGCATATCGTTGTTACATAATAATTTTATATCCTGAATATCTTGAAAATAAATTTTATCGTGAATAAAAGAATCCAATTCTATATAGTCCTCATTACAGTAAAAATTGATTTTTGTCTCATTTGAAGAAGATATCATAATAAACAAAATCAAAACTAAAGGTATCATAAATATTGCAACCAAAACTATTTTTATTCTTTTCCCCATATAAAACTTCCATCCTTGTTTGATACACAGATATTCAAAATTAAATTAAAAACTTCACTTTTTAAGTTCATATATCATTAATTTCATTAAAACCTATCCATTTTATAATTTCAAGAAATATTAGTAATGAGCCAAATAATAGAAAAAGCGGATGCAACTTATAAAAGCTATATCCACTCTTTCAACAAATGTATTGCGTTCTATTTTGCGTATGTTTTCTCTAAAAATCTGTTCGCATCAACGATAAAACGCTCATGTTGTCCTTTTCCAATTGATTTTCCATTTTGGAAAGCCTGAACTTCAAATACAAGTTTACGATTTTCCTGTTTTAATAGAGTTGCATGAATTTCTATAGTAGCTCCTAGTGGACTTGCCATATCATGAGAAACATTCATCAACGTTCCTACACTTGTCTTTCCTTCTTCTAATTCCAGACAAAGACAAGCGGCTTCTTCCATCCATGCAATCATCTGTGGAGTAGCCAATACATCTAAAGAACCACTTTTCATGATTGAAGCAAGATGTTGTTTCTCTACTACTCGTTCTATTTTTATTGTTTTTTGTTCCATAATAAAATCCTCCAAACACATTTTAAATGGTATCATGAAATACAGAAAAGATACAACATATACTTAGTGTCAAAAAAATAAAAAATCATTTATAATAAGGATATCATTGTAAAAAGGAGGTCTTATCAATTATGTATGATCAAGATCAAATCATATATAAAAAGGCAAAGAATCGAGTTATTACTCGTTTGATCATTTCATGGATCTTATTATGCCTGTATTTTATCGGCGCATTTAGTGTATTAAATCTAGATTTTTTGAAAACGACGAACAACTTAAATACTGTCATCATTGTTTTGGCAATATCACAATTATGTCTATATGGTTTCATATTTTTATTGCTGAGTTTTGGTAAAAAGATTTTCCGTGTCCTATACTGGCTTGTATTCATCTTAACATTATGTTTGTTTTATGTTCCTATTCAATTTGCTATGCAGGATATGGCACATATATTAACATATGCTTCGATGCTTGGATTTATGTTGATCAAAACAATGTTTTTAGTTCAACTTGGTTCCTATCTCAAGCACAATAAATGGTCCCGCATCTTCTTTGATCTAACGATAGATGTTTATGAAGATGAAATGGAAGATACTATTGAACAACCTGTTATAAGAGTAAAACAAGTCAAGAAAAAACCAGTCCGACAACCTGAACCAGAGTATATCTATGAAGAAGAGGAAGAAGAAGTGGAAGAAAAAGAACCTTATACGCAGCCTCAGGTATCCATTCGTTTAGGTATTGGAATCTATGCTTCATTAATGGTATTCCCTATCTTAATTCAGATATTCTCCAATTATTTTGCAAGTTATGATCTACAAACGGTCTTTGCGACACAGGATATGTTCATGCTGTGCATATTTACTGCACTTGTATGGACCGTACCAGTATTCTATTTATATTACGATCACCCATATGCAAAAAGAATTGTTTTGATATGTGCTATCCTGGAAGTCTTCTGCATTCTATTCTATGCACCTAAATTCATTGGATACTATGTAGACAAAGATCCAGAATATCCATTACGAGTCTTCATCCTGTTTATTTTAGTTGATGCGATTCGTTATGGTGTCTTATTCTATTGTTTAAAACCATTATTACATATCGAATCACCAACTCATATAGATGAAGATGATGAAAATTAAAAGAAGATCGTCGTGATCTTCTTTTTTTAATTAGTCTAAACTATTAGGTTCCTCATTTACCATGATAGGCAAGGAAATTTCAATAGATGTTCCTTCATTTTCTTTCGATTTTAGCGAAATGGATCCATTGTAAAATTGAACAATATGTTTAACTATAGCCAAACCAATTCCTGTTCCGGCTACAATTTTAGATCTTTGTTTATCAACACGATAGAATCGCTGGAAGACTTTTTCCTGATCTTCTTTTGATATTCCTATGCCTGTGTCCATCACTTTGATCAATATATTATCAAGCCTTTCTTTTATAATGATAATGATCTTTCCATTTGGCTTGTTGTATTTGATGGCATTGCTGATAAGATTATATAAAATTCCTTGTATATGATCTAAGTTGGCATATACTGTTACATTCTCGCAGGAAGCATCAATATCTAAATTCATTGCCTTTGCCTGCACACTTAAACTATTCAACACATTTTCTAACAAATCTTTTAATTTAATATGAGATTTTTGTACAACGTAATCTTTTGCTTCTAGTTTTGAGATTGTTAATATATCATTGATCAATTTGGTCATATGATCACTTTCTTTTAAGACACAATCTAAACAATGATCGATTTGATCAGGATCTGTAATCGCGTGCTGTCTTAAAAGCTCTGAATATCCTCGTATTGATGTTAAAGGTGTCTTTAATTCATGTGAAGCATTGGTAAAAAATTCTTGTCGAATTTGTTTTTCTCTCTCCAAATTTTCTAAGTTTTTAGCAATTTGATTATTCATTGTCTGTAAAGCATCTGTAATCTCCTGCAGTTCAGAATACGAATAATTTTGAAACTCAATTTTTTCTTTTCCAAAATCAGCTTTACGAATCACTGCTGATATCTCCTGTAATGGTTTAAGAATCGAATCAGCCATACGTTTTGACATAAGCCATACAAAGAAAAAGGCAATCACAAAAGCGATAAAAAAGGATGGCAATAACATCAACGCCGATTGAGAAACACCTGAAAATGGCATAGCTAATCGAACATAAGTTTGTTCTTGTGCATCGTATTCAGCTACATAAAGATAATTTTGTTCCATCGTTTCAGAATATCGAACACTACTTCCAGTTCCATTTTTACTTGCTTCTTTAATTTCTTCACGTTGAAGATGATTCTCATTGATCGAATCATCAAAATTATCATATAAGACTTCTCCATCGGATGATATCATGGTCAAACGTGTATCTTTATCAAATAACTCTTCTCCAATCTGTTGACTTTCTTCGAAATTTGTTTGAACAATGATAGACAATTCATCATTTAAATTCGAAGTTTGTTGATTTAAAGAAACATAGTACAATACGCCATATAAAATCCCAAAACCAATCACAAAGCTTAAAGAAAAAATAATCAAAAAAGAGCGGATGATCTTATTATGCATTTTGCTCACCCGCTACAAATCGATATCCTACCTGACGAACAGACTGGATACAATTATTATAATCAGAACCTAATTTTTTTCTTAAAGAGTTGACATGAACATCCAATGTTCGGCTCTCTCCAATAAAATCATAGCCCCAAACCTGGTTAATTAGCTCTTCTCTTGGAATAGCTCTGCCAGGATTTTTGGCAAGATATTTTAATAGTTCAAACTCTTTAAATGTAAGTTCAACACTCTTGTCATCAATCTTTACGATTCGCTTATCTAAATCGATAAACAATTTATCGATCTGGATGATTTTTTCATCTTTCTTACTACGTCTCAACAATGAGCGGATGCGTGCAGCTAATTCTAAAACGCTAAAAGGTTTTGTCAAATAATCATCTGCACCTAGATCCAATCCCATGATCTTATCTAGTTCTTTATCTTTTGCACTTAAGATCAATACAGGAATATCCTTAAGACGTGGTATAGAACGAATGTACTTTAAGATATCATACCCGTTCATTCCCGGCAACATGACATCCAAGATCGCAAGATCTACCACTTCTTTTGTCAAATAATCATAAGCATCCTGACCGTTATCAAAATCTACAAGATCATATTGATAACTTTGTAATGTCAATTTTAATAATTGACGGATGTTTTCATCATCTTCAACAATCAAAATTTTTGGCATCTATTTGCCTCCTTTTAAAATTTTTCTTCCTCTTCTACAACATACTTGGCCAAGTTTTCTGCATGGTCACTGATACGTTCATAATCTGATACAGAATCCAAGAAAATAATTCCTGCTTCAACTTGACACTTTTTATCGATAAGGCGCTGAATATGACCTTCGCGCATCTGATCTTGCATCTTGTCAACTTTCGTTTCATGTTTTTCAACTTTTTCAATTTTAGTGACATCAAGATCAGCGCGTAAATCAAGTGCCCATCTTAAAGTTTTATAACACTGATTGCTAATAATTTCAATATCATCTTTTGCACTTTGTGAAAAAGCATCTTCTTCAAGATCTTTTGCCATATCGGCAATATTACGACAATGATCACCTATTCGTTCTACATCACTGACAGCCAATAGAGCATGTTTTACCTGCAACTGCTCTTTTTCACTTAATGTTGAAAGATCCATCAATGAAATAAATTCAGAAAGCTGTCGTTCATATTCATTGATCTTTTTCTCTAGATCATATATTTTGTCAATATTTTTCTTTTCTAATAATGCATCTTTTGTATATGCTATGCTTTCCAATGCTAACTGGCCCATCTTTTCAATTTCACGATTTACACGAACCAATGCAAATGAAGGAGTTTGTAATAAACGTTCGTCAAGTTTAACCAATACTTCACCTTCACTTTCACTTGCTGCCTCACCTTCAACACTACCTTTGATGATAACTTTAGATAGGCTAACAAGTTTATTTGCAAATGGGAATAAAATGATTGTAGTACATACATTGAAGCAAGTATGAAAGATAGCCAATTCTGTACTAGTCACATTGCTCATAGCCAAATCTGGTCTTGCGATAAATATAAACCAACAAATAGCTCCAAAAAAAATAGCTCCAATACAGTTAAATAACAAATGAATTACAGCAGCTCGTTTTGCGTTTTTGTTTGCACCAACACAAGAAATGATGGCTGTAACACATGTACCAATATTCTGACCCAATGCAATGAAAACTGCAGAACCCCAGTTTACAATACCGTTCATTGCCAATGCCTGCAAGATACCCATTGAAGCAGAAGAACTTTGAATAATACCGGTAACACCTGCACCAACCAATAATCCTAAAATTGGATTATTTCCAATAACTGTAAATGCTTGTGAGAAAATTGGTGAATCTGCATATGGTTCAATTGAACCAGACATCGTACTCAAACCTAGGAATAAGATACCAAAACCAACTAAGATGTTTGCTCCATCTGTAACTTTTTCCTTTTTGGAAAACAGCATCATTCCGACACCGACAACCAATAGAATTGGCGCAAAGAAATCTGGTTTCAACAAACTTCCCCATTCAGACATTGAAACAAGCCATGCAGTCATTGTTGTACCAATATTGGCACCCATGATTACACCCACCGCCTGTGATAAGTTCATGATCTGTGCATTAACAAAGCCAACGACCATAACCGTAGTTGCTGATGAACTCTGAATGATTGCGGTAATCAACGCTCCAACCAAAACACCTAACAATCTATTATTAGTTAATAGACCTAACAGTTTACGTGTCTTAGAACCAGCCGAATTCTGAAGACCCTCCGCCATGATTTGCATACCATAGATGAACATACCAAGTCCACCAAAGAACAACATAATGTCCTGCAATAAATCCATTGTCATATACTTTCCCCTTCTTAGCTTTCCTAACCTTTATTTAATACAGCCTGTGCTTTTTTCATAGACCGATATACTAAATCTCGTTTCTTGTCTAGAACAAGTTCAAAATCTCCAATCAACTCTTCGACATGAGCGTTGAATCCTTTTTTGAATTCGTAAACCCCATAATCATCGGCACTCTTGTCAAAAATGCCACTTGTTCCATAGAAATTATATCTTGTCATATGCTTATCTAAAGCCTTCTGTATTTGTCTCCATTGGATCGCATATGGGCCCATAAATTTCTTCAGATTTTCATCTGAAGCGCTCAATAAATATATTGCTTCATTATTCTTCCAAACAAACATAGCGCCTGCTAAATATAATTCAGATCCATATTGTTTTTTAAGCTCATTTGCTTCCTGAATCTTTTTCGTTGTAAGATCGATACCTTCTTGAGCTACCTTCAACTTTTTTGTAAATTTCTTAGAATTTGGTAGTTCTTCCAATTTTTTTTCAATCTCTGTTTTTTCATTTATATAATCTTGTCTTTCCTTTGTAAGACTTTCCTTCAATTCTTCTACATTAAGACATGCCATGACCAGTTCAATCGTATCTTTCCCAAACAAATCGTGCATATCTTCAAAATAAGATAATGGATAACTGTCAAAATGTCTTCTCTTTGATGTAGCATCCAACATGTCCTTAAATAAGTAGAAATCCTTCTTTTCTAGTGTCTTTACATGAATTGGATATTTTAAAGATCGATTGATGCTCCAGCGCGTCTGTTGATCCATTTCCTTTAACAGGGTCGGTGCATCTTTGTCTTTTAGATCCAGCACCATTGTCCATCTTGGCTCTGTAGTAATATCAAAGCCTCGACTAAATCCTTTATGGCTACACCCCAAATCAATAAATGTATCAATGATTTTTTGATTATTGAATCCACTTTCAACAAGGTTGGCATCTTTATCTCTTTGAACATATTGCACATATGGATTGAAATGTAGATATATACCATTTTGCTGCTGCAGGTCTTTTTTTAGCTCTGTCACAAAAAAACGTAAGAGATCTTCGTTGGTATAATCAATCAAGAAACCTCTTAAAGCATGGTAAATATACATCTTTCCAATTGTTGGATAACCTATGATACAACTTGCCGCTAAGATCGTGTCTGCTTCTTTGACACCGACAAATTGTAAACTACATCCTTGTTTTTCTTTATATATACCCATTGCACTTGTTTGCCAAAAAGTGCTGTCAGGACATTTTTCTTCAAAAGAATCAAATTCATCCTTTGTTAAATGAACAAATTTCATGTTTCTTCCTCTTTCTACTCGCAGAAATATTCTAACACGATTTACATATATAGACAAAAACATTAAGTAAATTTGATGATTGTTAATTTTATTTTACATTAGTTTTTTTACATATTTGTTAAAAAAGATGCGCAATGACAAATTTTACCAGTTTTCTGGCATAATTGGCTGTCTTTTGACAAAAAATTGAACTAATTCAGCTTTAGTGTCATACTAAGTTTGAACAAATATAAACATTGGAGATGATAGAAATGGATATACAAAAAAAATGAATTTTAAGTTTTAAAGGAGGTCTCTATATGTTTAACATTCGTAAAATGGTTCGTGTTCTTCCAATTACGTTTATCTTAATGTATGCATTAGGCGTATTTGGAATTCTAAGTGGTGTGTCATTACGCAATGATACTTTGATCCAAACATCGCAATTATTCTGCACATATTCGATCATACCATCTTTTATCGTAACACTTATTTTTTCATTCATTAACATTGAAAACAAAAATACGAAACTGCTCATCTATTCGATCTTATTTATTATCTTAGCTGTCGGTCTTTTCATTTATATCCAAAATAACAACTATGAATCCATGGAAATGATGCAGAATTTCATTTTATTTCCTATTTTATTCATTTGCGTTTTATTGATCGTCTTCTATGAAATTAAATTTCTTAAAGATTGATTTTACCTTTCTTCCATATAAAAAGATAGTCAGTTTGATCAAGTGACTATCTTTTTTTGTGTCTTATTTTTCAATCAATGATTCATTCCAGTGTTCGTTTGGTTCAACGCCTAACAATTCACATACAGTTGCAGCAATGTTGCTTAGACCAAGATTGTCTTCATGTTTTAATTTAACATCTGCACCATATACGAAGAATGGAACACGATTCAAAGTATGAGAAGTCTTAGCTTTTAAAGGAGCTCCTTCTTTCTTAGGTTTTTCATACATTTCATCCGCATTACCGTGGTCAGCTGTTACCAATAAGATACCATTTACTTTATCAACGGATTTGATGACACGTGCAAGAGCTAAATCGACAGATTCAACACCAATGATCGTAGCAGGAAGGCTTCCTGTATGTCCAACCATATCTCCGTTTGGATAGTTAGTACGTAAGAAATCATATTCTCCACTTTCGATTGCAGCACAGAATTGATCTGTAATTTCTGCAGATTTCATCCAAGGACGCTGTTCGAATGGAACAACATCTGATTTGATTTCTACATAAGTTTCTAAATTCTCATCAAATTTCTCGCTTCGGTTACCATTCCAGAAATATGTAACATGACCAAATTTCTGTGTTTCGCTGATTGCATATTCACGAATTCCGTGCTTGCAAAGTTCTTCAGTCAATGTGTATTTGATCTTTGGTGGTTCTGTCAAATATTTATGAGGGATGTTAAGGTCTGCATCATACTGTAACATACCAGCATACAATACTTTTGGATTCTTAACACGGTCAAATTTATCAAATGATTCATCTCCATCAAATGCACGAGAAAGTTCTAATGCACGATCCCCTCTAAAGTTGAACAAGATAACACTATCACCGTCATCAATTGTTCCAACTGGCTGACCATCTTTGGCAATAACAAATCCTGGAAGATCCTGGTCAATAACACCTAGTTCATTACGATATGTTTCAATCGCTTCTGTTGCACTTTCAAACTGACGGCCTTCACCCATTACATGAATATGCCATCCTTTTTCTACCATAGACCAGTTTGCTTCATAACGGTCCATGGTGATCTGCATACGTCCTCCACCGCTGGCAATGCATGCATGGAAATTATCATCATTTAATCCAGCCATGAAGTTCTCAATATCATCAATATATGTCAATGCACTTGTTTCTGGAACATCACGTCCATCCAATAATGCATGAACACGTACTTCTTTGATTCCTTCTACTTTTGCCTGTTCAATCAAAGCTTTTAAATGATTAATGTGAGAATGCACGTTACCATCTGATAACAATCCGATAAAATGCATCTTGTGATCTTTTGCGTTTTCAGCTAATTCTTTCCAAGTCTTTGAATTAAAGATCTCTTTTGATTCGATATTCTCGTTAACTAATTTAGCTCCCTGAGAATAAATCTGTCCACATCCAATTGCGTTATGACCTACTTCTGAGTTACCCATATCTCCATCTGATGGCAATCCTACCGCAAGTCCGTGTGCACGAATTGATGTGTTAGGACAATTTTCCCATAAATAATCTAATGTTGGTTTGTTAGCTAAAGCTACGGCATTTCCTAGATTGGATTCATTGATTCCAACACCGTCCATAACTACTAAAATAACCGGTCTTTTTGTCATTTTTTTTATCCTCCATATTATCGAAATAAATATACCACTTATAACTTTTAAATTCAATTTTAAACGCTGTTGTTTAAAGGCTATTTTACGGATACTTTCCTTCTCTTTCCTTTTAATTCTATAACTTTTAAACGAAATACAGTTGTATTTTTAACAGGCTTCAAACTAAATGGAAATTCAGAAACATGATAATGTTTCATCAGTATCTTTAATCCCTTTATTTTTTTATCTTCACTTACTATTTCAATGAATCCTTTTCCAGTCACACTTTCATATTCCATCGTACATGACATTTTTTCATCATTCAATACGAGCTGATGCGCATGATCCATCTCAAAACTCGCTCTGTGATTTTTTTTAATCAAATCAAGTTTCTTTCCTTCATTAGCACAATGAAAATATATATACAGTTGTCCATCTTCTATATCTATTCCAAAATTAAGTGGAACCAAATATGGAAATTCTCCATCATTTAATCCTAAGACTAAACTATCGCAATCTAAGATTACTTGAAGAATTTCGTTAAATTCTTTGATTTCTCGATCGCCTCTACGCATTATTTAATCCTCCTTGAAGTTCTTTTATTCTATGAACCAATGTAGTTTGTCGAATCCTTTTTTGTTTTAACTTTACCTGTTTTTCAAACAAAGGTTGATTTCCAATCAAGATCAATTCTTTTTTTGCTCGTGATACGGCTGTATATAAAAGTCGTTTTTCTAACATATATCTTGCGTTTGGTTCTACAATACAAATCACGCTTTCATATTCAGACCCTTGGGCCTTATGAACACTGATACAATAAGCATGATTTAGATAATATAGAAAATCGCTGGAAAAGTCGACGATCGTATTGCCAAAATCAACGCTTATGACATGATTAACCCGATCAACTGTATCAATTGATACAATGGATCCAATATCCCCATTATAAACATCGTCGTCTGGCAAGTTTTTCAACAACATGACTTTATCCCCTTCACGAAATACTGTAGTTCCAACACGAAACTGACTTTTGGAATTCGATTGTGGATTGTATAAAGCCTGCATATAAACATTGATCGCATCGATACCGGCAACACCTTTATACATTGGCGCCAAGATCTGTAGATTATCCATATCTTTATTGCGAACGATTTCATCCAGACATTCCATAATATCTTTGGCATCTCTTTCAATAAAAGTGACCCCATCTTCATAGAAGCATCTTTCCTCTTTACGAATTTGACTTGCCAAGGTTATGATTCCAGATCCTTCGCTTTGACGGAAAATCTTCTCTAGATGAATGATTGGGCAAATATGGCTTGCAATAAGATCTTCAAAGACTTTGCCCGGACTTACACTTTCAAGCTGATCTTCATCCCCAATTAAAAGAATTCGGCAATATCGTGGCAGTGCTTTTAATAACTGTGCAAATAAATGCGTATCAACCATGCTAAACTCATCCACGATCAAAAAATCAATTTCCAATGGGTCTTCTTCATTCTTGGCAAACGTATTATCATCTTTATTCCATTGCAACAAAGAATGGATCGTTCTTGAATCACAACTTGACAGCTGAGCCAAACGCTTGCTGGCACGTCCGGTTGGTGCACACAATTGAATCGTTGCATCCGGAAAAAAAGAACGACAGATATTCAAAATTCCTTTTACAGTTGTTGTCTTACCAGTACCTGGGCCTCCATTTAAGATAAAAAAGCTCTTTTCAAAGAACAAACGAATGGCCTTCTTTTGTTCTTCATCATATTCAATCGCATAACTAAACTCGACTTCTTTGATTTTTTGTTCCAATTCCATTTCATCAACTGACTCAACTTCAAAGATATGCTCAAACAGATGGCTTGCTATTGAAATTTCGTCATCATATAAACTAAAAGGATAGACTTTCCCTTCTTCTATATGAATACTTTTTTGTACTGATAGCCGCTCTAAAGAAGCTTGTATATCTTCATTTGTGGCACCTTTACATCGTTCTATTAAACTGACTAAGGTGATATACGTATTTCCGCTCATCATTGCAAGCTGTCTAGCTGTTTCATAAATATAGGCATCCAGCCTTCGATTATCATTTTTATCAACCTGAAAACCATCTGCCAATTTTAAAGCCGATTTATACCCAAATCCATAAATCTCATAATACGGTAAAAAACAATTCTCTTTTAATGTATCTAAAACCTTATCTTTATAAGTATCTTCCAACAAGCGAATCTTTCGATCATCCAAACCAAATTTCATCAACTGAATATAGGTATCATTAAAGCCTTCAAATTCTTCAATACCTTTTTTTATGATATCGATACGCTTTTGATTCAATTTTGGAATTTGATACAAAATCGAATAATCTTCCTTAATTTGTTCCAAACAAGTATCGCCTAATAGTTCATAGATTTGTCTGGCTGTTTGTTTACCAATTGTAGGAAATGCATCGGAAGATAAAAAGTGTATGATCGCATCTTCATGCGTTGGCAATATCTTCTTATAAGATTCTATCTTAAACTGCGTACCATATTTAGGATGACGAATATACTCTCCACTTAATTCATATTCCTGGTCTTCTATAGGATCAACGATGCGTCCAGCACCAGTAAATAAATGATAGGTATTTGTCTGTGAAAAACTGGCAACTACATAGTGCGTTTCCTTATTTTCAAAAATGATATATTCAAGTTTTGCTAAAACGCTATCCATTGATACGCTCCTGGTATGTACTCAAAATCTTTCCATTTAAATCCTGTCCATCTACATAGACTTCTTCAATAACACCACCGCCAATACATTTAAAGCCATCATAGAATACGGCTTCCTGACCAATAGTTACACTAGCAATCTTTTGTGGATATCTCACTAGTGCAGTTGTATCATCAAGGACTTTAAGATAAATGTCCTGATCTGGTTGACGATATCTAAATTTACATGTGCATTTTTCAGGAATATCATTCTTATCTTTAACAATCCAGTTAATTCCTTTGACAAGACAAGAATCAGAATACAACCACTCTTTATGCGTATGATGACAGACAAATAGAACATTCTTCTGCACATCTTTCCCAATTACGAACCAAGGCCCCTTTTCATGATCGATATTGAGACCTTTTCTTTGTCCAATCGTATAATAAAGAACGCCTACATGTCTGCCAACAACCTTGCCTGTATCAACATCTACGATATCCCCATCTTGACTCGGTAAATAATTAGATAAGAATTGTCTGAAATTTCTTTCCCCAATGAAACAAATTCCCGTACTGTCTTTCTTTGTCGCAACACTTTCTAAATTCAGTTTTGTGGCAATTTCTCTGACTTTTGGCTTAGTTAGTTTTCCTAATGGAAACAATGTTTTGTGCAATGCTGCTGGACTAACCTGACATAGAAAATATGTCTGATCTTTGTTAGTATCGGCTGCTCTAGTAAGATAAGTAAATGAACCTTCTGTCATATTGGAACAATAATGACCAGTGGCAACCATATCAAAGCCCTGCTTCATCGCATAATCAAAGAAGGCATCAAACTTAATGTATTTATTACATAAGATATCTGGGTTTGGTGTTCGCCCCTTTTCGTATTCAGATAAAAATGTTTTAAACACATAATCCCAATATTCTTTTATAAAGTCTACTCGCTGCAAAGGAAGATTTAAATGCTCTGCCACTGCCTTTGCATCTTGATAATCTTGTTCCTGTGGACAAGTATCATCTTGAATCGTAGGATTTCCTGCGATATCACCATTGGCATAACTATCCCAGTTACGCATAAAACAACAGGTAACATCATATCCCTGCTCTTTTAACAAATAAGCCGCAACAGCTGAATCGACTCCACCACTTAATCCTACTAGTACCTTCATACGTATCAACTCCTGCCTCATATTATAGCTTTTGAAAGAAAAAAAGAAAATGCCAATTAAGCATTTTCTTCAATAAAGGCATTATATGTCTCATCGTCATCACATACGATTTCCAAGACTCTTTTTCCATTCTTCATCGTTGAAATAATACGACTTGAAAAATCATTGGATGTGCTTTTGATCATCAATTCAACACCATCGGCAATTTTATATTTTTTAGTTCGCTTATTTTCAATTGAGGATGGTACCGTTTTAAATTCCGTATCAAAATGTTTTCTTTCAGGCAAAGCCAATAAACAATCCTTGATTACGTCTTTCTCTATTTCATTTGAGACTGGTTCATAATTATCAATTAAAGTTTCTACATAATCTGAATAATTCAAATTTTGAGGCGTATTCATTGCATTTTGAACTTCATTAGACAACACCACGTAATCTCTAGGAGAACTTGCTTTTACAGCACTTTTCAATTCATTGTCAATCGCTTTATATGCATTATATGTGTTAAATGCATCATCTCTTTTTTCTTCCAGCTCTAAAAAAGAAACAGTCCAATATTTAGCCTTAGTATCTGTGAAAACAGAAACATCATTAAATACAACATGATCATTGATCGAATACATATTATAAACAGCAAATTTCCAGATACTCTTTTTTTCCGAAGAAAAACCACTATTTCGATGCAGACTTGTTCCATCATACCATTCACTATGTTCTACTTTAGCCAAGATATATTCATATTCATCATCAGAATTTTGTACAAGAGCTTGTACAAGACTTCCTCTTTTAACCTTTGATCCCATTGGATAAATTTTTGCCTGCGCTAACTTTTCTGACTCCAATAACTTTAAAGCTATTTTATCTGAAAGTTCATTACGATACTCTACATCCGTATCGTTTACAATTCTTTGAATACAGTCTGAAATCAAATCCTCTTCATGCATGGTTACATATGCTTTGGCTTTTTCATTATGATTTGAAAAATCAACAAAATCATTAATAAAACTATCAAAATCTTCTGAGATATCATTTCTTACTGTACGCTCATTATCTACATCAACTAAATGAAATGATTTATATAATATGTTCATATTGTATCTCCTCGAAGTATTATAACAAACTTTACATTTAAATTGTCAAAAACATATGTTTTTCCATTTAATCTAACCCATTAACATAAACATTAATCTAATCTTTCATTTTCCCTAAAATTATATATTCGCTAAAAAATTCTATATAAAAAGGTGGTATAACCCACCTTTTAAACATTATTTATGATTTTTTCTTCTTTTAGATAAAATACCAAATCCTGCTAAACCTCCAGCAGCAACCAGTAATAAGACGATCCATAATCCATATTTATTCTGTACCCCTGTATTCGCGGATTCCGTCTGACTGGAGTTTTCCTTATCTTTTACCGTAAAGTACGCTTCAACACTACCGGTATTAAACTCAAAACGAATTTTATGTTTTCCTGCTGATAAAGTATCTAGGAAAGAAGGTTTTAAAGTAAGGATCGTACTTCCAGATTTGATATCATAATCTGTATCCTTTAATTCTTTTCCATCTACAAGAACTTTCTTAAACTCTTTGATATCTGTATCAATTTTAAAAGTCAATTCATCTTTGCTTCCTCTTGTCCATTCTTGGTTTGCACCACTAACAAATTTCGGAAGTTTCGCAATGATCGTATCTTCTAAAGTAATTTCATGTTCCGCTTTTTCATCACTGAAATATTTATTGCATACTTCACAATACCAGTATTCTACATTTCCAGCTGCATCTACTGTTGGCTTTTTTTCGTCAACTTTTGTTAGGTTATGCCCTGTTGCTGGAAGAATCGTTTCTTCTTGTTTCAATTCCTTTGTTAATGCTTCGTCCTGGAAATACTTTCTACAAGCTTCACAATACCAATATTCGATATTACCTTTTTCTGTACAAGTAGGATCTTTTCTTTCCACTTTAACAGCATTATGTTTTACATTGAACTTTACATTTACTATTGAAGAAGTTGATTGTCCATTATTTGTACCAGTGATTTTAATATCTTCATCGTAGCTACCTGCTAAAAGACCATTCTTAGGCTGTACTGTAAATTCTGCAATTTCTCCAACATTCAATTCTGTCTTAGATAGAGTTCCAACATCAAATGATGTACTTGATGGTTGATCCAAAGTAATTGGTTGGTTTCCATCATTTGTGATCATAATAGTCTTAACTTCTGGTGTATAGCCTTCTAATGCATCCGCAAAGCTTATATCACCACTATTTTGGATACTATAAATCGGATCTACATCTTTAACAGTAATCGTTAATTCTTTACTTACACTTCCTACATCATTGCTTGCAGTTACAGTAAAGACATAATCACCTGGAGCAGTAGGTATTCCAGTAATTTTACCGTTTGTTGATAAATTCAATCCTGTAGGTAAATTTCCATCAGTAACATTCCATGTAATTGGTTCAGAACCATTTGCTGAAAGAGAAGTAGCGTATTCTTCATTTACTTTTCCTTCTGGCAAAGATGCTGTTGTGATAGATGGAGTATATTTTACTGTACCTGTTATCTTATCCTCTCCATTGAGAGTTCCGCCATTTACAGTTACCTTATTGTTTCCTGTATTCAAACTTGCCCCGTCTCTGATGGTCAAGCTTTCTCCTTGGTTAATTGTAATGTCCTCCTGCAAGGTCACATTACCGTACACGGTGCCGGTGCCGTTATTAAAGACAATACCTGTACCGGAAGGAGTCACAGGACTGGAATTCGATGTAATCCCTCCAGTGTCGCCGCTGGCTTTCACAATGGCGCTGTTGCTGACGTTCAGGCTGGGCGTGCCGGAGCCAGAAACCCCGCTGCCAAACAGAAAGTTTATGCCCGAATTAGAGCCGGTAGCAGTCGCGGTCAGACTGCCGCCATTCACCGTCAGTGATGCGTTCGAGCTAACACCACACTGTATATGAACACCATTGGCACCTTTGCTTGAGCTTGCAGTGACCTTAGCGCCCGTGATGGCAAGGGTACCATTGCCGGTGTTGCTCTGAACATAGATTCCTGAGTTGACAGAGCCACTAGCATTCAGACTGCCGCCGCCCGTGATGGTCAGGGTGGCTCCGCCAGTAGAACTGGCCAACACATAGATCCCCTTGCCGACCTCTGCTATTGTATTGTCGCCCTCCAACGTGATAGTCAAGTTTGCATCGCCGCTCTGATTGAGCACGCCAATGGCTGCGCCAGCGATTAAAGTGCTGGTATCCATAGACACGCTCTCTTTAATTGTGGCATTGCGCAAGGTCAGCGTGCTGCCGTCCCACTTGATGTTGTAGTTGTCGGCAGTTGCACCTTCCGTTATCACTTCGCCGTTTTCGTTTGTTGTGGCGTAAGTGATACTGCCAGAACTTCCGGTAAGCGCCACGCCTCCCACATAAACGATATTCGTCTCCGCCGCCAGCGCCGTGATAGTAGTGTTAGGTACAAGTCCTACTACTAATAGGATTGCTGTAAAGATGGATACTACCTTGTTCCATATTCGTTTCTTCATTTTCTTTCCTCCTTCTTATCTTTTATGTATGCTTTTAAAGATGAACGTATCGCATTTAACTGAAGATTTAGATATTCTTCATCTTCAAATAAAGCATAATGTACACATGCCCTAACAAAGATATAGGTCATGCCTTGGATATAATCAGCTGGAATCCCTAATTTGTTTGATAGTTCATTGGCATATTCTTTATAATGTACATTGACACCTTTAAAGAATTCTTTTCCTTGTTCTCGATATTTTGGACTAGAATAGACCTGATACATGAATCGATATTTCTTTCCATGAAGTTTTGCTGTAAGATATGGCATTTCATTTAAGAAACGTTCGATATCTTCAAAACTTGTAGGAGCTTTTGCGATGATATGATCTTTTGCCTTTGCCATATATAATAAGTTATGGCTTAAATTACTAAATTATCTTTTAAACCAAGTGGTAGATAAATCCTCTCACTTGCGATAACATTCAATTCAGCTAAATTAAGCATACTTGTTTTTTTTATTATTTTTCTAATTTAATTTTACAAGAAAATTTTATGCAATTCAATAAACGATGGTTACTTCTAAAATCACAACTTATAAAATGAAATTTAAGTATCGATGATAATAAATAAAAAAACGAACCATTAAAGCAAAGCGTTGGTAGCGAATCCCTTATATAAAGGTCA
>ENA-OPVH01000331-OPVH01000331.1-human-gut-metagenome-genome-assembly--contig:-NODE-331-length-35069-cov-6.339179_pt1 | contig 35069 bp, 22 predicted proteins | sample MGYA00241494_ERZ501980 | MGnify/ENA primary metagenome ERZ501980 (study PRJEB25962, sample SAMEA1964914) | human gut metagenome | biome: human gut; feature: human-associated habitat; material: faeces... | reverse complement strand
CCCTCCGGAACAGGGTCGGTCAGGTATTCATCCTGCCCCTCCTTCCGCTCGGGTTTCCCATAGCCGTTTCCTGCCGCGCATCCGCAAAGGAGCAGAAGCGCCAGAAAAAGCGCGGCCAGTCTGTAAAACTGCTTCATTGCATCACATCCGTCATGTCATAGAGTGTGGTCTTGCCTGTTTCGGCGCGGTGGATCGCGGCCAGCGCATAAAATGCCTGCTCGGTCGCCATGCCGTCATCGCCGCCGCCGTCCAGAACATGTACAAACGCACCGCTTTCCTGCGCGAAGCGCAGAAGCGCGTCTTCGACGGTAACGCCATTCTTCACGAAGCGCTCGTCGTCCAGCGGCACACCAAGCTCTGTCAGCGCCACGATCACCTGTGCGACCGATTCACTGTTGCTGGAACCCCATGAAGTATAGCCGCCGTCCTGCTCCTGCAAGGAGGAAAGAACGGCAAGGCCGCGTTCCACAGCTGCCGCCACGGCCGCCTGATCGCGGTATTTGGCGAGCGCCTGCAGCGTCATCGCCGTGATGTCCACGTCCGGCTCACCGCCCGTCAGCGTCCAGCCGCCGTCCGGCAGCTCCCGCGTGAGCAGCTCGTCCACATACATCTGCCGCGTCGCCTGCACGGCGGCATCCGGGTTTTCGGGAATCTCATACTTTCCGCTGTCCAGCGCCAGCAGCGCGAAAACCGTGCCGTTGATGCCCTGCTTGGTGACCTGTTCGAAATCTGCCAGAGGTTTCAGCAGATTGAACCCAGCTACGCTGGCAGGATCTTTTCCAATGGCGGTCAGCGCCAGCACCGTGCGGGAATACTCGGTGTATTTGCGCTCACTGAGGACTCCGTTCTTCTCCCGGACAGCCGCTTCTACATTGTTATAATAGGTATCGTAGTATTTCTGCGAAACCTTTACGCCGGAGCGTGCCAGCCCGAACACCAGCCAATCTCCGCCGATGGAGGCCGCTCCCGGCTCGGCTACCTGCGCTTGCAGATAACCGGCCGTTTTTTCAAGCTGCGTTTTCGGTTTGCCGCAGGCAGCCAGAGAGAGCAGCAGGGAAAGCAGGAGCAGGAGCGTAACAGTTCGTTTCGATCCAGTTTGTCTTTTCATTTCTCTGCCCCCTTAACTGCGCGCGGTTTTCAGCGCAACGCGGGCAATGATTGCAGCGGCTTCCGCACGGGAAATATTGCTGTCCGGTGCAAAGCGGCCGTCTGTGCCGCGCCCCTGCAGCACCCCTGCCCGATAGAGCAGGCGGATCTCCGCCGCATAGGGCGCGCCATCCGAAACATCCGGGATTTTTACATCGGTGTGAAGTGCTTCCAGCTCCGTCTCCGGCAGCGCGCGTGCAAAGACATATGCCATCTGCGCGCGACTCGCCGTCTGCTGCAGATCTGCAAAATCCTTTGCGCCAAGAATCCCGCTGAACACCGCATAGGTCAGATAGGTGTCCCACCAGTGTTCACCCTGCTTCTGGTCAAATACATATCCGTCACCCATGTAAATGCTGTGCGTAACAGCTGCCATTTTGACCACCTCGGCCAGCGTAATGCTGTCGTCTGGTGCAAAGCGTCCGTGACCGCGTCCTGCCATGATGCCGAGCTGGACAGCCTGACGGACAACGCCCTGCTTCTGCGTGCCGTACCACTTGCTTTCGTCCACATCCGAATAGCCGGGATACGCATCAGCAAGCGAGAAATTGTCCATGGAGGTCGTGCCGGTTTTGCTGTTCGATGTCTGACCGGAACCTTGGCCCTGATCTGGGCCTGCCGAGGGTGTCTGCTGGGGTGCGTCAATTGTCAGCGTCGCAGGCGAATAGCTCGCAGAAAGCGCATTTTGCTGTTCATCCGCAAAGGCGAACGGTTTGATGGCAATGCTCGTGCTGCCACCTGCAGCAGATTCCTTCACCGAGAAAGTCATGGTAAAGAGCGTTCCGTCTTTCTTTACATTCTGCGTATGGATGGCCGAAACATAACCAAGCAGCGCACTTGGATTCTCTTGGTCGATATACTGCAGATTCACAACAGCCATGCCGCCGCAGAGGTATGGGCTTTCTGCTGTGGAACCGTTCGGAAGCGCAAGTTCCTGCTTCGTCTGAATAGAATCCAGCGTAAGCACGCTGCGGTCATATTCAATGCCGAAGTCAAAGTTGGTAAAGCCCGGATTTCCGGCAATCTCCACATTAAAGGTGACGCTCTGACCAGGCTTTGCCGTGCTGTCGCCCTGTATGGATACCACACAGGGCGATGCCGCAAACGCACCAACGGTAAGCGCCGCGACAAGCAGCAGGCAGAGAATTACTGATCTCAGTTTATGGTGTTTCATGTTTTATCCCTCCACTGGGAACTTTGTAATGAGCTGTGCGGCGTAGCGCAGGATCAGAACAGCATCCGTCGAATTGATCTTCCCATCGCCGTTCACGTCCGCGGCAGCCGTGTCAATGTCCACACCGAGCTGTGCGGCATAGCGGAGGATGAGAACGGCGTCTGTGGAGTTGACTTTCCCATCGCCATTTACATCGCCCCATGTGACTGTGCCTTCGCCCACGCGGATCTGTACGGTTGTCGTGATTGCTGCAATTTTATTGCCGGCAGTCATCTTTTCGCCGTTTGCCGTGGCGTTGCGATACATGGTCTGGTCACGGCCAAACTGCAGCGTGAGCTCTGTCGTGCCGTCTGCAAGCGTACCCGCTGGCGCAGACACCATATCCGTCACATCGCGCGTCGAACCGTCCAAGAGCGTAGCCGTCACGACCATGCCGGTTTTGTCAAAGGTTTCACCGGCTGCATACTGTGTCTTTTGTGGCATTGTTGTAACCTCGATCTTTTCAACGCTCCGACCGAAAGCCATCAGATAGCCCGAATCATTCTTGAAATATATCGTGCCGTCGCTGTCCACAATTGGGCTGCAGATCGCGTACTGCGCCTGCTTGTCATATGGAGTAAAAACTGCGTAGGGCGTATAGTAGGACTTCCCAGAAAACGATTCCTTTGTCCGATAGTCTACTGCCGTCTGCCCCGGCTTATCTCGCAAAACGCGGAGCGTTCCCGGCGTATAGTTATCAAAGAAGTAAACATAGACGTATCCGTTCTCCTGCTCATAGGCCGTCGTCAGCATACCGCTCGTCTGCGGATAGCCCTGTGTCGGCACGCTGTACGCAATGGACATTGTGTCGCCAAGATCGATGACCGTGATGTTGTGGCCGGAATACTGCGTAAACTGACCCGTGCCGCTGACACCAATGTATGCGCGGCCATTATAAACGACCGGTGTGGAGGTACTCATCGGCGGAAGGGCCGGATCGTTTGCACCGTTGTCCAGCTTCAGTCCGTCACATGCTGTAATGGCGTAGCTGCCGTTCTGCGCTTCAACCTTTGCGCGGTAGAACGTGCCGCTCTTAGAGGTAAAATAGTACGCCTGTGTTACACTGTCATAGCAAATCGTGCTGCGAATATCACCGTCAAAGCCGCTTTTGAAGTCCAGCACCTTGCCGGTCAGCGGGTCGAGCAGATAGAGATAGGAGCACTGAGCGTCACCGTCGTCTGTGCCGACTATGACGAAATCATCGCAGGCATAGGCACCGGCCCAATAGAAGCCGCCGTCCTGCTCATGCCGCCAGGTTGCGTATTTTGCTTCCGTCGTGCTTGTCGGATCCTCGTCCGTCAGGCTGACGCATACAAAGCTGCCGCCCAACGCTTCGCCGTTCCAGAAGCCGGTATAGGCGTAGTCGCCCAGAATCGTGATCGGGCAGTTCGGCTGGCCGCCCATCGGGTCGGTATACAGCCACAGGGATTCCAGCGTCTTGGCGTTGAATGCCTGAATGCGTCCATTGGACAAACCGACCAGCAAAATGCCGTTCGCATAGGTCGGGCCGTTGATCGCAAAGCTGGATGTTCCAGCCATATTGCCTTCGGCCTCAACTTTGCCTGTGGCTTTGCTTACACGGTAGATTTTACTGCCAGCATAGACGACCAGACAGTCATCCACAAGGATAGGGCTGCTGACCGCGCCGTTATCCCAGCCCTTGCCCAGCGGGGAAGCCCAGTAGAGCATGCCGCCTGCCGCGCTGATCGGCGTCTTTGCGTCCGTAATGCCGTTGTTGCTGTCCGTGCCGCGGAAGTTTGCCCATTCTGCGTCAAGCTCAACGATGCTGGAGTTCACAGCCGCCTTTTGCAGCGTGACCGACACCGCAGAGAGATTCGTATAAGTATCCGTTCCGAATGTCAGGCGCTTCTGCCCGTTCTCTGTGGTCAATTCCATGTTCCCGTTCTGACCTATATATCCGGCTTTCGTAAAGGAGCAATCATAGGTAAAGCCCTCGGAAAGCGGGAACGTTCCGTCGTCATTCGGCCAGACGCGGTTATGACTGACAGTTTCATACAGATAGACCTGCGCGTCAGCCGGGTGAAGCTGAAACCGCACAGCAGTCGTCGCAGCTTTTTGTACCGTGATCGTATATTCCGTTTTGGCCTCCGGTGCGAACTGGTTCGTCACCGTAATGCGGATGGTTTCCTCCTGCTCCGTTCCGTTCAGCTTCAGCGGGACATTTTCAAGCGAGGTGAGCGGCGTGCCGTTCAGCGCAATTTCGTAGCCCGTCGTATCGTCGCCATAGCGGGGCGCGTCCATATGCTCCTGGAACGTAAGGTTCAGAAGCGATGCCGCAGCAGGAACGCGAATCGTGTATTCCAGTTCCTTTCCGCTGAAGCCGGTCGTGGTGCTGCTTTTCCGGTTGATCGTGACCGGGCTGTTCTGCAGGCTGATCGTCACATTTTTCAGCGACAGGATGCGCTCAATGTGCAGAATGTAATCCACATAATAGGTCACGCCGTCCGACGCATCGGTGTTGGTTACGCGGAACGTCACGGTATTGCCGTAGGCACTGCCGGACAGCAGTGCTTCCAGCAGGCTGCTGCCGGTCACTTTATTGCTGGTGAGCGTTTCTTCGTGGATGATACTGCTGTCCCGCGCGGCACTCTGGCAGGAATAAATTGCGCGGCAAGTTCCTTTCTGCGTTTTGACCCAGACACAGAGCGCGTTGGTCGCGTCCAGCATATCCAGCGTATAATCATGGGTCTGCTTGTCAAACGCTGCGTTCATTTTCAAATTGCCGCGCGCTGTCTGCTCTGTTGCGTCACCAAGGTCAAGGACCTCCAGCCAGTCCTCCTGCTTGACCGATACCTGAATGACCTCGTTGCTGCCAAGCGTAAAGGACTTTTTCGCGTGGTAATAGGTACCCTGCGTCGCAACATATGAGTATTCGTCACCCGGCACAAGCGTATAGAGATAATTGATCGTGCCTCCGGTGCCGGCTGTTTTGGTATAGGCCAGCTCTTCGCCGTTCTTATTCACAACGGTCAGCGTCACATCGGAAGCCGTATTAAACGTGACTTTCTTGCCCTGACCGGGCTGGATGGTCAGCGTGTAGGTCGCTCTTCCGATCTTGTAGTTTCCGGAGGAAACCGCAATCGTGACCGTTGTATTGCCGGAGATCGTCACGGTCGCGCTGCCGTCTGTGTCCAGTGCGTTTCCGTTGACTGTGATGGAAGACCCGGAGACCGTGGCGGTCGGATAGATTTTCAATACCTGTTCGGAATCAAGGATCTTATAGGTATATTCCGTCTTGGTGCTGGAGAAGCTCTCCGTCGCGGCCTGTGCCGTACCTGCGGCATTGGTCACGCGCAGACTGCCGAGCGTCGGCATGCGGTCGAGCTGCAGCGTCAGATCCACGCTCTGTGTATAACCGTCAGAACCGGTCTTGCTGGCTCTGAGCGCAACCGTATTGCCCGCCGCGCCGCGAGAGAGCGCATTGTCAATGCTGGTCGCGTTGGATTCTGCCGGAATGTCTTTTTCTCTGGCCGCACCGCTTACGTCCGTGTAAACGGCCTTGACCGCTGCTCCTGTGGTGTTCAACTTGAAATATGGATACAGCCGTCCGGTGAAGCTGTCCGGCACCTGCACGGTTGCAGTATGATTTTGCAGCGTATATTTGTAGCAGTTCGCATCGAAATCCGCGTCGTAGCCGCTGGAAATTTGCAGACTATTCTCTTCGAACCAGTCGCCGGTGGGCAGGCTGGCTCTTACCGTCATCGCTTCGCTGACCGTGATCTTGCCGGAGACCATGCGGTTGTCCTGCCGGACATAGAAGGTATAGCCGCCGGCCGGAAGCTGGAGCGTACCGGTATGGTTGGCATCCGCAAACTGCTTACCATAGTCATTGGTTGCAGACACGGTATAGCTGCTGCCGGAATAACCGGAGAAGGTCACGGTGTATTTGGTGTTCTGCCCGGCTTTATAGGCGTTGATCTTTGCCGTGATCGCGGCTGCATTGCTCTGCGCGGTCTCACTGGTGACGTTCAGATAGCCGTTCAGCGCCGTCTGGTATTCCTCCGCCGCAGCATTTTGGATGTCGGCATCTTCTTCCAGATAGTCCGCCATGACCTTCATCAGGGTTTGCAGGCCGGAGGACGGCGCGCTGTTCGAGGCTTCACTAAATCTAAAATGCGTCACGGTATTGGCGGCGCTGTCAATGGAAACGCCATCCGGCGTACTGCCATAGGTATAGTTGCCGTTGACGCCCTCAATCGCCGTAATAAACTGATTGCTGCCATTCGTTGTAAAGCTATATTGGCTGGCGTACAGCGCCTGCCGGATGGTCTGGCCGTTCGTAAAGGCGATCCGCGTTGGCGCGATGAGCAGCTTATTTGCCGTTTCAGCGGAAAAATAGAAATATCCGCTTGCATTGACCGCCTGCGTCGAAATTGCAGCTTCCTCCACAGGTTCTTCTGTGGTCACTTCCGCGTCTGTATTTTCCGCAGGCACGGTATCCACGGTTTCTTCCGCTTCAACTGGCTCTGCATCCGCTGCCAGCACGCTGAGCGGCAGGCAGGACAGGAGCATCGCCAGCAGGAGCAAGGCGGCGGTCATTCGTTTCAGTTTCATAGGGTTACCTCCCATCAGTAGAGACAATTCAGCCATTTCAGCCGCAGCTTGTGAAGCGGCTTGCAGCGTGTTTTCAGGCTTTCCAGCGTCGCGTCGTGGAACGTGTGCATTTCGGCAAGCTGTTCCGGCATGATCGCACGGCTGGAAAACAGCGCTTGTGCGTTATACATGGTCATATCGTGCAGCTTCGCGGCGTAATCCTCACCAAGCTGCGTCTTTGCCGTTTCACAGAGCTCCAGCATGGAACCCGTGCCGCGCTTGAGATCCATTGCGGCCAGCAGCGCCGCGCAGTCTGTAAACAGGCAGGCAGCTGCGGCGGACGGGTCTTCCTGCGTGAATGCTTCGTTTCGCTTTTTGAGGATGACCGCGTGACGGATGATGATAGCCGCAAGCAGCAGAAGCAGCAGCGCGGCAACGAGGATGATCCAGAACGCGGGTTTGTGGAGAAGCCCTGTCCGCTGGCCGCCGTCCGGGGTGTTGTTCTCCGAATCGTCCGGCTCTGCGTCGTCCTGCTCCAGCTCCTGTCCTTCCGTTACGCGCGGGCCGTCGCCGTTGCCTTCCTTGCCTGCGCCGACCGGCTTGATGCCGCTCTCGGTCTGTTCGGCAGAGAGGTATTCGAGACCCGGCGTCAGCGCCAGCGGCAGCCAGCCAATGCCGTCCTGATACACCTCGACCCATGCGCCCGCGGCGCTTGCGTCCACGTTCGTCGGCTCGTTCTCTGCGGCCTTGACTGTATAGCCTTCGACATAGCGGGCAGGGATGCCGTAGTAGCGGAGTGCCAAGGCCGCGACGGTCGCATACTGGTACGTTGTTCCGTCCGCGGTATCTGCCAGCGGCAGCGCGATAGTATCGCTTCCGTCGAAGCACAATTCCAAAAATGCCAGCGCCGCCGTCTGCGCCTGCTCTTTCGTCAGGCTGCCTGCTGCACCGTAGCTTTCGCAGCAGCTATCCAGCACCGCGCCGAGCTGCGCGCGGAACTCTGCGGGCACGTCCAGCGCGTAGGAATACACGAACTCGCGGTATGCGCTTTCCATCTGTAAGTACGATTTCACGCTGTCCGACGTGTCATTTTGCAAAAAGTCCAGCAGCTCCGGCAGAATCATCTGTGCGTCCGAAACCACCTCATAGGAATAGCCACGTTCGCCGCGCAGGCCGTTTGTTTCGACTGCGGACGGCTGGATTCTGTTTTTTGCCAGCCCTGCGCGTTCGGGCAGCACGGTACACAGTTCATAGCGGTACAGGCTGCACCCCGCGAGGTTCTGGACGCTGACGCTGCCGGACTGGTAATTGCCCATCAGCCGGGCAGCAGAAGCCAACTGGCTCTGCGGATAAAATCCGGACTGATGCAGCCAGTAGAAGAGGTCTTTTTCCTCTGCGGCGGCTTCTGTGTCCAGCGCCGTCCATGCTTCATTTTCGTAGGTATCACCGACGAAGCCGCGCAGATAGAGCGTCTGCGCCGTATCCGTCGTGACGGACAGGATGGTGTCCGTGCTTTCTGTCTTTGCGACCGGTTCGGACAGGTCGCCCTCCGGCAGAAGTTCTTCCGCTTTTTCGTAGCGCCAGTAGTGCAAAGCGTTCTTCGCATTTTGTGAAAGGGTCTGCATCGTGCCTGTTTGCAGGGAAATTGCAGCTATGCCCGCAACGATCACGCCCACAAGCAGGAAGCTCGCCGCCGAGACAGTATTTTTGTTTTTCTGCCAGGTCAGCATCAGCAAGGCAATTGCTGATGCTGCAAGGAGCAGGATACCCGGCTGCACGAATGCTGCCGCTACACAGAGCGCCGTCAAAGCTGCCGCCGCCAGCGTCGGCACATGGGAAAATGCAAGCGCCAACAATGCCAGCAGAATGCCGCTCACGATCCCGGCCAGCCAAAGGCCGGTGCTGTCCGTTTCGGCAAGCGGCAGGAGCATGCCTTTTTCCGCTGCCCAGAGGTCCCGCAGCGTGTTCCACGCCGCGCCGAAACCGCTCAGAAGCGGGTTCCGCGCGAACAGGACAACGAGAAGCAATGCCGCCAGCAGGATGGGGAACAGCAGCTTTGTCTTCTGGAAATGCCGGATGATTGCGGCGGCGATGCAGGTCAAAGCGCCTGCGCCCAGCAACCAGAGCATTGCAGAAAAGCCGCTTACCGTGTAACCAATCGCGGCAAGCGCGAGGAAAATCAGGATGCTGGCAAGCAGATCAAAAAGTGCACTTTTCTGATTGCTGCTTTCCTGATAAACGCCGGCACGCAGGCCGGTATTTCTTTTGTTCTTCATAGCCTGCCCTCCTTACAGTTCCAGCTCGGAGAGCTGCGCGGCGTAATCTTTCTCATTGAACTGCTCACCGCAGACAAGCGCGGTCAGGCGGCCAATCGTGGAAAGCTGCTCCGTTTCCGCCTGCTGTTCACCGGAAACGTAAATCAGATGCGACCAGCTTCCGGCAGGTACCTCTTGGAGAAGCAGCGACGCACCGCTGACGCCGGTTGTCGCTTTTGCCGTAAACAGGCGCGGCAGCAGGCCGATGAGGTCGTCCATATCCCGGATCTGCTGGAACACACAGCGGCCTGTATCGCCCTCGTTCCAGCCGACCGTGAACTGGACGGACTGGGAAAGCAGATTCCGGCAAACGGAAACGACGATCTCGGCTTCTGCATCCGTTCTGTCTACCGTTGGATTTTCTTCCGTGCGCTCCCAGAATACCGCGGCAGAGCGCGTGATGGGCAGCGACGGATCTTTTACAATGAGCTTGCCATATTTGTGGCTGAGCTTCCAGTGGACTTGCCGCTGGCTGTCGCCGGGAACGTAGTCACGGATCTGGAACATCTCTGAAAGGTCATAGCCGGGACGCTCGTTGGAATAATCCTCGGTATCGTCAATATGCGCCGCGGCAGGAGAGATCACCAGCGTCTGCAAAAACGTATCCGGCTGCACGACGCAGGCGCTGTGCGCGTCAGGCTGCGTTTTCACGCCGATGAGGCCGAAGCAGTCATACAGGCGGGCAGATTCCACGTTCAGGCGAACACGGCCGCACCACGGGCTTTGCAGAGAAATCTTCATCGACCGCTTGCTTTTCGGCCAGATGCCGCCGCTCACATGCACGATCTGTGTTTCGCCGTTTAACTGGTTTTCCAGGCACACACGGCAGGCAATCTGGCAAATCGGCAGCCATGTTGGATTCTGCACAGTCAGCTCTGCCACGCCGCTCTCACTCTTGCGCAGATTCACGGGCAGCCCGACCGCCAGCCTCAGCTTTTTCGCCGCGTACAGATTGACCGGCAGGCACAAAAGCGGCAGCAGCACCATGCAGGCGGCAAGGCCAAGCGCGATGGGGCTGGCTGTCTGGACGGCAAGGATGAGAAGCCCCAGCGTCAGCAGCAGCCAGACAATTTTCCGTACTATCTTCATTTTTTCAGCACCGGCATGTCCACGGACTTCAAAATCTCTGCCAGAACGGACTCCGGCGTTTCCTCCATCATGCGGGCCTTGCTGTTGAGCATCAGTCTATGCGCGCAGACGTCCGGGAAGATTGCCGCCGCGTCCTCTGGCATGACGAAATCACGGCCATGGAGATACGCATACGCCTTTGCCATCCGGCAGACCGCAAGCGCGCCGCGCGGGCTGACGCCGAGCGCGACCTGCGGATGGGTGCGGGTCTTCTCCACCAATGTGGTCACATAGTCCAGAACGGCGTCGCGCATATCCACTTTTCGCACGTCCTGCACCAGCCCCAGCAGTTCTTTCTTGTTGACCACGGCATATGCCCGGTCAAGGGGATTATCCACATGGCGGTCACGGAGAATATTAACGCTGCTCTTATGGTCGGGGTAGCCCATGCTGACACGAATCAGAAAACGGTCAAGCTGGGAGTTCGGCAGCATCGTCGTACCGGCAGAACCAACCGGGTTCTGCGTGGCAAGGACGATGAAGGGATTCGGCAAATCATACGTCTTGCCGTCCACTGTGACCTTGTGCTCCTCCATCGCTTCCAGCAGTGCGGACTGCGTCTTGCTGGAGGTACGGTTAATTTCGTCCGCCAGCAGCAGATTCGTCATGATCGCACCGGGCTTGTAGACGAACTCGTCCGCTTTTTTATCATAGACCGAGAAGCCGATGATGTCCGATGGCACGGTATCCGACGTGAACTGCACACGGCGGGTCTCCAAGCCGAGGACTTTTGCAAAGGTCATAGCTGTGGTGGTCTTGCCGACGCCCGGCACGTCCTCCATGAGAACGTGGCCCTGCGCCAGAATTGCCATTAGAATTTTCTCGACAATTTCATTCTTGCCGACGATGACGGACTCGATCTCCTGTAAAATCTCATTGATCTTTGTGTTCATAAATCTGCTCCTATCGTTATTTCTTTCTTTTATGATGTTCCTTACAGATCTCCGCCGGAGTCTCCTCCGCCGTCATCTCCACCGCCTGCGTCACCGCCGCCGGTATTGCCTCCGCCAGTGTCTCCGCCGTCGCCGCCGCCACCGGTGTCACCGCCACCGCCAGTGTCTCCGTCTTCGCCCGGATCGGGGTCAGGTGTCGGCGGCTTGTAGTTCGGGTCTGGCGTGCCGCAAACCGTGCAGACGCCCTCGCTGAACGTATGATAGTCTGTAAACTCGCCCGCTGAACCGATCTTCTCCAGTTCCAGGCCACAGTCTGAGCAGTAGCCGATCAAGTGCGAGCAGGTAGACCGTGATGCATCTGGTATCAGCTCGCCGTCACAGTCAAAGCCGTGGATCTGGCCGCAGACACTGCACTGCCAATCGTCGCCATACGGGACATAGTTGTGCACGCCTACGGTGTCCTCCAGCTTTTCATGGCAGATCTGGCACTCCTGATAGTGATGCTTATGGTCATCATCGCTGATCCACACGTTCTGCGGCTTATGCCCGGCCGCGGGGGATTCTTCTTCCTTCTGCGCATCGCAGATCTCACACGTGGAGGTTTTCACGCCCGCTTCGGTGCAGGTTGCAGTGTCGGTCAGCTCTGTCCACTCGTGCGGGGACTGTTCCGTAAAGTCACAGTTTTTGCACTTCGCGGTATGCGTATCTGCCCCCTCGTCTGCGGTATATTCCAGCTCATGTGCGCGTGGCACGCCGATCTTCTCGCCGCAATCTTTACAGACTTGCACGCATGTGCCGTCGCCCTGATCCTGATATTCCTTGTTTTGATGCGGGCAGCCCTCGACCATGCCGCAGCTGCGGCAGACGTACTTTGTCGTACCATCCTCCGCCGTGACCGTCTCATAGCTGTGATGAACCGACCAGCTGCCGTTCATGCAGGTAATGCAGTAGCCCACGTTATTGCCGTAGCCGCTTTCACCCGTGCCGACATCCCAGCCGTAGGCCAGTGTGTAGCGGAGCGTCAGCGTATCACCGTCCTGCAGATAATAGCCGGACATGGGCGAACCGGGGTAGAAGTCCGCACCGCCGATGGAGTACATCCAGCCGGAACCCATTGTATAATCAAATTCACCGATGCCGGTGCTTGTGCCGGACAGCGGGATGCCGTTGCGGTAGATGCAGCGCCAGAGGATTGCCTCATTGCTGCCCGCGCCGAAATGGCTGTCGATCCCGGCGAGGATTTCGTCCTCTGTACTGCCGAACTGACTCCAGTTGCCGCTGAGTGCGTTCGCGCGGCTGCCAAGGCCGGAACCGTCGTCCATGGTTTCCAGATAGAAGCCGGTATCCAGCGTGCCGCTGTAGGAGCAGCGGCTGGCGGGCCAGTGGAAGCTGTCTGCTGCCGTGCCGAACGGGTCACCCGCGTCATAATCCCAAATGGCTTTTGCGACCACATAGGAGACAGGCTCCTTGGACAGCACATCATAGCTGATGGGGCCGCGGACACCGAGCCCCAGCACGCTCATGTCGATGTAGATGCTGGCTGTGCCGATCTTCTGACCTTCTTCGGTGCGTTTGCCGATGAGCTTCAGACGCAGCTCACCGAAGTTGCCCTTTTCATCCTCGGCATAGATATATAATTCATGCTCATTTTTGTCGCCCACGTCCAGATTTTCGGGGACGAGCAGATACTGCTGCACATAGCCGGAGCTGCTTTCAAACTGCACGGTCTTCCCATCCAGTTGAACGATTAGCTTTGTATCCGTGCCGGTTGCAAGAATATGGCTGACCGGATTTCCCTGCGCGTCTTCCGTCCACGCCTCGACGGTCAGGTTGACCTCCTGCCCGTTGGTGACCGTATCACCGTCGTGCAGGTTCGTCCGGATCTTGACGCTGTTATCTCCGCGATGCTTGTATGGGAGGTTAAATATAAACGTATAGCTGTCGCCGCCTGTGCCGGTGGCCGTAACTGTAAATGTGTTGCTGCCGGTCCTGTCGCCTTCCAGCAGGAGCGTCACGCTGCCGCTGGGGGACGGGAGCGTGAGCGTTTTGAAGCTGCCGGATTGGTAGCACTTCACAGATTGGATGGTCACATCTGCCGCTTCCTCGCCGCGGATGGTGAACGTGTAGTTAAGCAGTCCTTCCGTCAGCTGATCGTCATAGACTGGCTCGGCGTTGACAGTTTTCTTATTCTCACACGTCAGCACGCAGGGCTTTGCCGCGCCGTTCTCCATGACCGTGTAGGACATCTCCATGCTCACGTCGCTCTGGTAGCGGATCGTAATTGTGAAGTTCACCGTGCGCTCCTTGACCGCTGCGGTCACGAGGACGGTATAGCTCGCGCCGTTTTCGGCAGATTCCATCTGTACAGAACCGCTGTCCGTGCTTATGGACGCTCCGTTGAAGCTGGCGCTTGTGATCTGCGCATCCTCCGCGCTTCTGCCGGTCAGGGCGAGCTTATACAAAAGCTCACTGTTGCTGATCTGATTATGCTTGATGGTCAGCGCTGCGCGCTTGTCTGCATCGCAGAGAACGGTCTGCGCCGTGACGGATTTTTCATACCACGCAAACTGGAGCTGAAGATCCAAGCCATCCTCATACGTCACGACGAACGTATAGCTGATCGTCTGGCCCAGCACCTCGGCGGTCACGGCGAGATAGTAGGTTTCCGTATCCTTGCCGTCTGCCGCGGCCATCTGAATTTCGCCGGACTCCGAGAGCGCGCCGCGCTCACCGTCCGTCGCCCAGTATTCCGCCGTGCGGATGACCGCATCGTCTGCGTTTTCGCCAAGGAAGGTCAGCGCATATGTAAATCTGCCCTCGGTCAGCGTGTCGCTCTTGACCGTGCGGCTGACAGAGCTGTTGGCCGGACAGGTAGCCTGACCGGTCGGCTGCCAGGTGAGCTGCAGATCCAGATCAATGCCGCTCTCCAAGCGAAGCACGAACGCAAATTCCACGTCCGTCTCCACAGTCTCGCCCTTCTGATTTTTCTGCGTGGCATGCGCCTGCACGGTCAGGATATAGTTCTGGTACTCCGCGCCGTCCGGCAGCGTCATGTCCAGCACACCGCGCGTATCCGCATCCTGCGGTACGCCGTTGCCCGCAGCGACCTGCACACCGGTGATCTCCGCGTCGTCTGCGTCGATGCCGGTGAGGTCAACGTCATAGCGCAGTCTGCTGCCGTCCAGCTGTGCAAGCAGCACGCGCTTGCCAACAGATTCTCCGGGGGCGCAGACCATGGAGCTTGCCTGCGATCCGTACTTGTACCATGTCAGCACCGCGCCAAGGTCAAGCTCCGTTTCCGGCAGGTTTTCATCTGCTTCGCCGGTGTTTCCGGCTTCCTCGCCCTCGTCGCCCTTGTTGGAATCCGTGTTCGTGCCGATGGCGGCGTCGGCCAGGATTTCCTGCTGGGGCTTCGACTTCGGCTGCTGCTCCGGCTGGGTGTCCTGACCCTGTTCCGTCTGGTTTTCCGTTTCCTGCGGATCGGGCTGCTCCTGCTCGCCGGTCAGCTCACTGTTTGTGCTGCCGCCAGAACCGGAAGCATCCTTGCTTTCCGCCTCACTGTTTCCGGCATGGCCGGGCGCTTGCCCTGCCTGCAAGACGGTGATCTCCTGCGGTGCGGCGTCCAGAATTGGATTCTCCGGCTCGGCTGACCGCATGCCCATGAGTGGCAGACAGATACTCAGCAGCAGCGCGCAGACGAGCACGCCGCAGCCGGCCTGCTGCAGCCATGGGAACCTTTCAAATAGCTTCTTCATTCTTTTTTGCCCTTCGGGAAAAGGGCTTCCCCCTTGCCAAAATTCGCACCTATGTGCGGTTTATCCGTACATTTTAAAGAAACCCTAAAATACACGGATAAGCCGCACGGTTCCACGCCGAAAAAACGGCGTGGAACCGCCCAGCTTGGGGTGGTTAGTTATAAATTTTTCTGTTCAATACGCTCATTTTGTAAAAAGTGTATTGCAATAGCGCATCAGCATGGCCGCTACCTCCGCACGGGTCGCGTAACCCTTCGGATCGAGCTGACCGTTGCCCTTGCCGCCGATGATGCCGGCCTTAGTCGCCCAGAGCATTGCATCCTCGGCATAGCCGCTGATCTGATCTGCGTCCGCAAAACCGGTCATTCTGCCGCTGACGGAGGGGCTGCCCGCGTAGCGCCACAGCATCGTTGCCAGCTGCTCTCTCGTGATCTTGCCCTCCGGATCGCTGCCGTTGGAAACGCCGTTGCGAATGGCCCATTCCATGCCCTTCGCATAGGCATTGCCGCTGGTGTCCGTGCCGTCCAGTCTGGCAAGGACGGTCATGAGCATCTGCCGCGTCATGGGCGCGTTCGGGCTGAACGTATTCGCACCGGTACCGTTGAACAGCTCACGGCTGGAAGCGAATGCAACTGCGTCGCTGGCCCAATTTGCAGCGGGAACGTCGCTGAAGAACTTGCTGTTGTCATAGACCTTCACGGTTGCCGAACTGGTCAGCTCCAGTGCAACGCCATTCTTTGTCACGATGCTGGTACGCACGATTTCTTCCGTGCCGTCCGCGTGGACGATGGCAACGACGGTACCGGGGGTCACGTTGCGGACCGGGATCTCCACCTTCACAGTGGTATTCTTCGGGATCGTGATCTCAAGCTCTTCCGCCTGGCGGCTGGAGGAGGCTGCCGGAACCGGGGTGATGGGCAGTTCTACGATGCCCGTATCCGGATCGGCCTTGCCGAGCACCTTGCCTTTCTCGTCCTTGATGACAATGCCGGAGCTGCTGCCACTGCCGGAACCGGAACCGCCGTTATAGCGGTAGGTTGCCGTAACCGTCACGTTTTCGGCGGGCATGGTAAAGGTCGTGGTGCTGTCCGTTTCCTTGGCAAGCGTCACATTGCCGGAATCGACCGTCCACTTTTCAAAGGTGTAGCCGCTGCGGCGGTCTGCCGTGATGGTGACGGTCTCGCCGGACTTGTACTCGCCGGAACCGCTGCCGTTACGGACTGTGACCGTAAAGCGCAGGATTCCGATTTCTTCCGTCTGCTCATAGCCGCAGACAGAGCAGGTGCGTTTCCGCAGACCGGTTTCGCTTTCCGTTGCTTCCGTGATGACGACCCAGTCACCATATGTATGCGCGGCCTTGTCCATGACCTCGCTTTCGCAGTTTACGCAGAGATGCCAGTGATACGTCGTGTCCTTCTCCCATGCAGTGCCGGCACTGTGCGGGAGCTTGTCCAGCGTCACATTGGCGACCTCGGTCGTGCAGGCTGCATCCGAGAACTTTTTGCCGCAGGCGCTGCACTGCCAGTATTCGATGCTGCCGGTAGTCGTGCAGGTCGGATCAACACGGTCGTGATGCTCCGTCGTATGCGCTTTCTTTTCAATCACGCCAGTCTCGGAGTAATCACAGCCAGTGCAGGTGTGCTTCTTCGTGCCGGTCGCCGTGCAGGTGGAATCTGTTACGGTTTCCCATTCGCCGAATGTATGATTCGTCTTGGGATTTTCCGAGTCGATGGCACCACAAATACTGCATTCTTTCCAGTGCTGCGCAGCATCGTGATTCCATTGATAGTCATGCTCAGTGGTCGCACCGTATTTCTGACCGCAGGCTTCACAAGTGGCCTGCGCGGAGCAGGTAGCGGTTCCGCCGCTGTGCGCAGCCTTGTCCAGCACTTCACTGCAAGTTGTGCAGACATGCCAGTGATGGGCGCCGTCATAGCTCCATGCTGCAGACGGAGTATGGCCTGTTGCTTTTTTTACAACAGAATCTTTATCCGTGATCTCGGTCGTGCCGTTCTCATCCGAGAACCACTTTTCACAGGCGGAACATTTCCAATACGCTGTATTGCCGTCTTCCGTGCAGGTCGCGTCCTTTGCAGGAACAGCAGTCAGCGTGTGGCTGATCGTGATCTGCGCCGGAGTAACGACCGGTGCGATATCTTCAAATGTCGAAATTGTCGGGCATTTCTGGAAGAGTTTACTGAAAATCGAAATACTCTGCGGTTCTGCGTTACATTTCAAAACCTCAAACGTCAATGTAAACAGGATACCTTCATTGGCGGTCATATTAAACTTTTCCGCTGTACCTGTATATGCAGCGTTTATTGTGCCGCCATATGTTTTTCCGCTGTCTTTATCAACAACGGTATCCATATTGAAGGTGGGTTCTACAGGAAGGTACGGAACTGTTAATTCCGAACCGTTAAAGTCGATTTTATGACTTGTATTGACAGCTTTCAGCTTAAACTGCGTCAAATCAAAATCGAAATATAATTCAAAGTTGGAAAATTCAGCATCCTTGGGAAATTGCACTTCAACGGTGAAGCTATCTCCCTTCTTTAACGGCTCGGTGGCTGTGCTGACCAGCTTCAGCTCCGGGCCGGTCTGTTCATCTGCTGCCGAAACGGACATGGACAGCAGGCTGAACACGGTGGCGACTGCCAGCAGGAGTGCGAGCAGACGCCTGGTTGGTGTGTGCGTCATATAAGTTCCCCCTGACTATAATTCTTTGGGAAATTTGATCCGGCAACGCGCCGGGATATAGATGCCGCTTTCCCCGCTGCGCCAAATGGCGCAGCGGGGAACCCCTTTCGGGGAGAGAAATGCTTATTTTGCGATGTTTTCCATGAACCGCATGAGGATCGCGGCGGTTTCTGCGCGGGTGGCCTTACCCTGCGGGTCGAGCATGCTGTTGCTCTTGCCGTTGATCAGGCTCTCTGCGTTGGCCCACTGCATTGCTTCCACGGCCCAGGACGAAACCTTGTCCGCGTCCTTGAAGCTGTCCAGCTTGTTGGACTTGGAGGTGTCGTAGCCCTTGAGCTTTGCGTAGCGATACAGGATGGCCGCCAGCTGCTCACGCGTGACCTCACCGGTCATGTTCGTGCCGTCGGAAATGCCGTTGTCCATCGCCCACTTCTGGCCTGCCGCATACCACGGCGTGCCGTTCGTGTTGACACCCTCGACACGGGCCAGAATCGTGACGATCATGCCGCGCGTGGTGGTGGCATTCGGGCTGAAGCCGTTCTTGGAGGTGCCGTTCATCAAGCCCTTTTCAGAGACATAATTCACAGCATCTTCATACCAGCTGCCAGCCGGGACATCCGTGAACGAGGAACCCGTGGTGGGCTTGTCATCCTTCGGCTTGCTCGGCGTGGTGGGCTTCGACGGAGTGGGAGGTGTAGGCGGCGTAGGCGGATTCGGCTTGTCGTTCAGCTTGTCATACGCTTCCTTGCAGGCAACGAGCTTGTCGTGATTCTCGACATAGCCCTTCGCTGTATCGGACAGATCTTCGTATGCCTTCATCGCCGCGTCGATGGCATCCTTGTCGTCAAAGGTGATATCGTCGGGATCGGGCAGCGCGTCGATCAGCGCTTCGACCTCTGCGGCGGCAGCCTTGGCAGCTTCTTCGTCCTTGACCTGCTCGTATGCCTTTTCGGCAGCTTCGAGCGCCTCGAGGTACTCCGGATATGCCTTGCCAAAGAGCTTCTTCTGTTCCTCGGTCAGAGCGTCGTAAGCTTTGCGGGCTTCTTCGATCTTCGGGCCGCTTTCAGCTGTGACCTCGCCGTCCTTCACGAGCTTGCCGTTTTCGAGCTTGACGGTGCCGATGGCAAGGATCTTGTCCGTGACAGCCGTGAGCGCATCCGCGTTTTCAAGCTCGGCTGCAACCAGATCGAGGTCTGCAACAGCTGCGTCCAGCTTTGCCTGATTGGCAAGCGGGTCGCACAGAACATCGTCAAAGACGTTCATGTAGATGCGGCTCGTTTCCAGCTTGTCATCGCCGGACTTATAGGTTTTGTCGGCGGATGCATCCTTGTACTCCTCACGCATCTGCGCGATCTTGTAGGTCAGCGCAGTCTTGTCGCCGGAATCGCCGGTGATGCTGGTGCTGCCCCATTCGGAGTTGTCTGCGTTCAGGTCAGAACCGTAGCCGTAGACCGTGAACTGCCAGCGCATGACTTCACCGTCGCGCATTCTCCAGCCCGCAGCACCAACGCCGGGGAAGGAGGGAAGCTTGCTGTCACCAATGTTGCTGATGGAGTACATCCAGCCAGACATATTGTAGTAGTCGAACTCACCCAGGTACTTGCCCTGCTTGTCGTTTTCGACCTGCGTCTCGGAGATCTTGTCACCGCAGACATCGAGGATGTACTGTGCGATTTTCGCGTTCTGCTGGTTCGGCCAGTAGACCTGTGCCAGATAGAAGTCTGTGCGCGTCGTGCCGGTATTCATATAAGCGTATGTTCCGGCAGGTTCGCTCTCGTGATAGGTCGCGTAGCCATCCAGCGTAAGGCCATACTTTTCACGGATATTCTGCTTGATCATATCCGTGATGACCACGCTGGCCTGCGTGTACTTGGTGGTATGCACGATGGTCGGTTTGATCATATAGCCAAGGCCGATGGTCTGCGCATCCATTGAAACGACAACGTCGATCGGCGGAAGCACCAGAACCGGGATGGCATTCATACGGTCGATGGCCGTGTTCAGTGCGGCATAGATCGTATCCTGCACAGCCTTGTTGATGACACTGACATCTTCGCTTTCGGGCTGCGGGTCGGCGATGGCGATGGCGTACTTGCCGTTTTCATACTCGACCAGCACGCGCTGCCAGTTGGCATTGCTGTAGTCGCCCTCGTCCATACGTTCCAGTGCATTATCGAGCTGCTTCAGTGCCTTTTCGCGGTCTTCCGCCCAGCGGTCGGTGCTTGTTTCCGTCCACTTGGCGTAGAGCGTCAGGTTTGCGGCGGGAATGACGGGGTTGGTGTAAAGCTTGGTCAGGCCCTCGTCTGTATACCAGCCTGCAAAGCTCATGCCGCTCTTCGTCGGGATGGGCATCACGAAGCTGCTCCACGCCTGCCCGGTGATCGGGCTGACGGCGCTGCCGCCGTTGGAGTTGAAGGTTACGGTAAAGTACTGCGCATGGAGATACAGGGAGCCCTTTTCGCCATAGAGCAGGGACACGCCTTCGCCAAGGCTTGCGATGCGGCTCGGCACTGCCGGGCGCTTTTCCGTCTCGTTGGTGCCGCCAACGTCGAACGCTTCGACCGTGTCCAGCAGCGTCCACTCGGAACCGTCCGCGCGGACAACGTAGTTGCGGCCAGCGCCCACGACCAGTGCGTAGACGTTGCCGTCACCGCCGAAGCCGACGGTTTCTACAGGCGAAACGCCGTTTGTCTGGGGCTTGAACGCGCCGTCCTTCGTCCAAACATCGCCAAAGATATCCGGGGTAATCTCCGGATAGGTGGCAGCCGTCGTGCCGTCCGCGTTCAGGATAGCGAAGCCGCCGCTCGTCAGCTTGACTGCCAGTGCGCCGTCATAGCGGGAACCGAGCAGCTTGCCGCCGAGGTCGACCTGCGTCCACGCATCCGAGATACCGCTTCGTTCGGCGTTCAGTTTGTAAATTGTGCCGTTGGTCGCGGTGGCATAGGCCGTGGTGGAATTGACTTTCTCGAAGGTGTCAAAGCCGAGACCGTGCAGCGTCCATTCCACGCCGTCATAATAGGCGTTCTGCGTCCAGATCTCGTCCGAACCCAGGATGAGGACTTTATTGGCTTCGCCGTTGGTGCTGGGGGCTTTGTCCTTCGGGATGGTGTTCTTGGTTTCCCACTTGCCTTCCGCCGTGTTATACCAGCGGACTTCATAGGTGGTCGTGCCGCCCTGATCGCCGCCGAGAGCATGATAGACCTTGACGAGCGCGGTCAAATCGTCCGCCGTGCCGCCCACGCCGAGGGCGACGCTGACGAGCGCGAGGTTATCACCGGAGGTGTTCAGGTCTTCCATGCCGGGCATACGCACGAAGTCTGTCGTGCCTTTGCTGCCGACGTACTGGTACACGCCGCCGATGCCAGCCACATACAGCTCCATCTCGCCGGTTTCAGCGTTCTGGACGGCTGCTGCGCCGTAGATATCGGGGTTGTATGGGCCTGGGTCAGAGGCCGAGGTGCGGCAGTTGCGCGGGGAGGTCAGATAGGACATGGGGATACCTTCTGCGCCGGGTGCCGTCTCCACGTCGATGGTGAAGTAGTGCGCTTCGCAGTCATCCGTCTGCGCAAACGCCGTGATCTGCGTGACGCCTTCCGGCCACAGGTCGACGGTCAGCTTTGCATTTCCGCTCTCATCGAAAGCTGAATCGCGTTCGCTGTCCTCGCCCTCCCGCTGCGTCAGGAGCGTAGCCGTTCCGGCCTTGACCTCCGCTTCGCTGCCCGCATAGAGCTTTATCCAGCTGTGCGGGATGTTGCCGTTATCCGTATACTGGACGGCGATCTTGACGCTCGTGCCCGTGATCAGCGGGCGGCTGCCTTTTTCCGTCGTTGCCCAGTCGGAACTGCCGCCCGCGCTGATGCCTGTGATGCCGGTAATCTGCGGCGGCAGATAGTGCGCAACGTAGCTGCGATTTTCGGTCAGTGTCACGTCAAACTGTCGCCGTTCCGACTTGAAGCTGGGATCTTGATCGCAGCTCCAATAGGTAAATACATATTCCTTGTCATCCAACCTAACACCGGACTTCGCGGTCAGAGTCCATGTGTCATCCCATTTTCGTGCTGCCGTTGCAAGGTCTGTATCTGAACCGCTCGTCAATCCCTCCAGTTCGCTGGATACGGTCGCCTGCTTCCACTCACGGAAATAGGCCGTATAGGTCTCATCCGCCGTCAGCGTGACCGTTTTTGGATTTTCTGTGATTTTCGAGCTGTCGCTTTTCACGAGCCAATAGTCAAAGGAATATCCGGGATTCGCGGTTGCTTTCAGTTCAAATTCGTTGGTTGCGATCTCAGCGGCAATTGCGCTGCCCTGGGTTTCATCGGCAACCTCAGCCGTTGCCTTAAAACCAGTCTGCGTTCCAATTGGCTTTATCGTCCAGTTTTCACCGCTGGCTTTCTTACCTAAAGAAAGTTCAATATATGTCTGTGTTATTTTTACGGAAAACTTATTTGTAAGGTCAATGTAATACCAATCTTTTCCTGAATCAGCGTATGAATATTCTGTCCCATTTATATCCCACTTTTGCACTGGTTTTTCAGCGCTAGGTGTAAGTTTGATAATACGCGTTATCTTCGCATAGTCATAGGAGAATGTTTTTTTGCTCCCAGCTGTAATTGTAAAGTCAGTAACAACACTATCGATATCTTCTGTGCCTGAAATATCTTCAGGATAATCCGTCAGATCAATGGTGAGACTATTGGGATCATTGGCTGCATACGCAGATAGAGGAAGAATTGTGCAAATAAGGAGAACCGTTAGTATCAGGGAAATTGCTCTCTTCCACATCTTTTATCTACCTATGCGGGCGGGGACTGGGATGCCCAATCCCCGCCCGCAGTTCCTCCTTACTTCACAACATACAGATGGTCATAGTCATTGCCGAAGACAATGATGCCATTGTCGCAGGCCATGCCGCCCAGCGCATAGGTATCTGCCGTGGTGGACCAGACCGAAGCCTTGGTGGATGCGTTATAGCAATAGCCTGCACCGCCGCTGGCGTTGGTGTTGAAGTAGATATACCCATCGCTGTACAGGATAGAGCACTGCACCGGGAAACCGGACGCAACAGTGGAGATTGTCCGTGTGCTGCCAGAAACAGTCGTTACTTGCACGCCGCCTGCGCTAAAACCACTGTAGTAGCCAGTATAGATGCTGGTCGTGCCGTCGCTGTTCTGAACCAGCGTTGGGGTCGACGTGGATGTACCGGCCAACTGAATATGCCACTGATAAACAGGGACACCGTTGGCATCCGGCTGATAGCACCAGAGGTACTTGCCCTGGCTGGTGAAGTACAGGTTCGTGCCGTCCGTCATGATGGTGGAACGGACATTGCCCGCGTCGCTTGCTTTCACGTTGTTCTCCGTATCGGTAAGCGCCACGACGCCGCCTGTCGTACCGAAGTTCTTTTCGCTGCGATAGTAGAGGTTTCCGCTGTCGCCGCCGAAGTAGATGTAGTCACCGAGCTTCACAGCGCCTGCCCAATAGAAGCCAGCATTGCCCGTAATCGTGACGGTGTCAAAATCGGTGTCGCTGACATCCACCTGATAGTACTGCATCGGGTTATTGCCGCTCCATGTGCCGAAGTAGATGTAGTCACCGTAGCGGGTGATCGGGGTGTTGATCTGGCCGTTGACCTCGGCAACAACGGAGGTGAGGGTCAGGTCGCTGGCATCCGTGCTGTCAATGCCGGTGATCTTGGTGACAGCGCCCTTGTTGGCGAACATGCTGACAGACTTGATCGAGCCGGTGCCGTTCAACGTGACGCTGATGGAGAGGGTTGCGTCGGTCAGGCTGGAAGCCGTGACGCTGTGGTTGATGTAGTAGTAATAGTCGTAGCCGTTGACCTCACCGTCGTCGTCATAGGTCGCCTGCTCGTAGATCTTATAAGTCGTGCCGCTGCTGGACTGCGTGGTGCTCAGGGTCAGGTTGACTGCCGTGCCGCCGCCCAGCTGGATGGTCGCAGTGCCCTCAGTGGTGAGCGTGCCGCGGGCAGCGACGCTGGTGTGACCGACATAGACCGGAACGGAGACGCGGTTGGCCGCCGTCAGAAGGGTCAGACCATTGATGGTCACGGTGCCCGCCGTGTTGGCAGTCAGAGCGACCGGGTTGGAGATAGCAACGTCATCATAGACAGATGCGTTCGATGCGCCGATGTAGATTGCACGGTTCGTGGTGTCCAGATACGGGGTAGACAGCTGGAAACCAGATGCCGCGGAGACCTGCTTGCGCCAGACAACGTAGGGCGTTGCCGCGCTGCAGTTGATCTTGGCCAGCTGGCCGCCGTAGCTGCTGTAGCCGTCATACAGGACATAGGCATAGGTGACAGCGTCGTCACCGGTTCCGACCGTTTCCATGACGGGAACGTTGTCAACGCCGTCCCAACCTCTGCCGCCGTTGGAGAGGTCGATTGCTGTTACCGAGGGATTTGCGCTCGTCGGCGCGCCGGTGACCACAGAATTGTGATTGGCGTTGCCGCCGTAGACATCCCATGCTGCGAATGCCGTTACGCTGAGCAGCATGGCGAGCGCCAGAAGAATTGCTAAAACTCTGCTTGTCCGTTTCATACCTGAAACTCCTTTCGTTTTTCGCAAAGATTCGTTTCTCACGTTTTCCCGATACAGCCGAGAAACAGCACTGCGCCGGGTTTATGTCACAGCAGGGCTGAGCTGCTGTAAACACCAATATTGTTGGATATGATGCAAAGGGGGGTTCCCCGGCTCTGTGTTCCCGCGCAGAGCCGGGGCCTTGCGTCATGCCGACGCACAATGAAGCGAATCTCAGGGGGATGAGACGCACATCTATCTGCAAATCTGTCCGTTTCAGATCAGCATACAATACTACTTTGCGGCCTTGCGTTCAGCCTTTTCCTGCCGCATTTTTTCTTTGTTCGCAGCCTTCTTCTGCCGCTTTTCCAGTATATCCTGTTCCCGCTGGCGTTCGTATTCCTGCTGGAAGAGCATGGTCTTCTCCAGCGCGGGATGGAAGCGCTTGACGGCAAGCTCCTTTGAAACACCGCTGGCGCACAGCGCGTTGGCCCAGCCGCGAAACCGCAGCTCGATATAATCGCCGCCGATCACCTCTGTCCGGCCGGGAATATGCCCGCACCATCTGCGGCACTTGCACAGATACTCGGCCAGCTCGTCCAGCGATGCATTCTGGTTCTTCAAGACAAATTCAACATTCTTGTTGGCGAGCGCAACGTAAGTGCGCTGCATTAAAACCTTTTTAAGCGCGTCCATGTTCTCCTGACAGGTTCGGTATGGATTCATCGCTGCACCTCCTGTCCGGAAGTCCCAGCCATGTTCTTTTCAGCCATCCGTCCTTGTGCTAATTCGTACAGGTCACGGACGATCTTGCGTTCTTTGAATGGGGGCGGGTTCTTCGTGTTGGTGATTTTGCCGCTGTAAAAGGTTCGGATGGCCTTTTGCCACGATCCAAAGCGGTATTGGATGTACTCTCCGCCGATCACCTCTACCATGGCAGGAGGATGCCCGATGTCCTCCATGCAGCTCTGCAAATACGCCGAAAGCTGCTCCAACGTGTCATTTTGATGCTCGATGATAAACTGAACGTTTTTATAGGCGATCACGCGCTCAATGCGGCTGTAGATGGTCTGGTCCTGGTTGTCCTGGCGATGCTCCATTGTCGGCGTTCCTCCTAATCGTACTTTTTCGCAAACCGTCCCTACGGAGTGGGATAATCCGGATTACTTCCAAACAAAAAGCACCAACCTGTTTTCCTCCCGGAAAACAAATCGGCGCCCGTGCCTGGGTACGATAGATCATCGTGCTATCAACCACACGTCTTTACCAGCCTTCTGCACTTCAGGGATCATAAACAGACAGAATCCCATGCAGGTGAAGATAGCGATTCTTCTGACTAGGACTATGGACACGATCCGTGTCCACGTTCCGTTTCCTACCTTCTCATGGGAAGACTCCCACAATGGCGGTCTTTCGACCACATGGCCTGCGGCAAAGCGCTGTCTTACGCTTTGGCACAAACCACTTTAGAAACAAACTCATCCATTACAGCTCCGGGCGAGTAGCCGCACGCACTCCCAATGCGCACGACCTTCCTCTTTCACCGCAGGCTCAGTCCGATTACGGCCGCGACCTGCGATTACACATCTTCAGCGGATAAAAACAAACAATATGTAATTTTGATGTCAGAATAGGATTTCAAATCGGTGGTATTCTAAACCACATGTACGGCAATGAGATTTTTCGTAAAGTGTTCCACTTTACGAGACAGCCTGAAACCCTATATCTTCCGTTTCTATTTCCTATTATACAGTCAGAAATGAAAATGTCAATTTGATTCTCCTGATATTTCGGCATTTTCTGACACAAATCCTAACATCGGAGTGTCGTAAACGAAAGAAAACGAAAATATGTAAACCAACAGAGGGTGGTTGCCGCGCGAGATACCTCGCATTTGCCGTCAAAAATATGGTAAAGCTGAAAGGTGGAGAGCGCTTGGGACGATGGGGAGATAATATCTATCACAGAAAGGATGGCCGCTGGGAAGGGCGTTATATCGCCATGCGCCTGCCGGATGGTAAGGCGAAGTATAAGTCTGTCTATGGAGAGAGCAAAACTGTTGTAAAAAAGAAACTGATCGCCGCCATACAGGCGCTGGCGAAGGAACCGGCAGTTACCTGCAATTTGACGGTAAAAGAGCTTTTTATGCAGTATCTGGCACAGGCTGATCTTAAAGTTTCCACACGTGCGCGCTATCGCTTTCTGCTTGAGCGTCACATTCTTCCGCATCTCGGTCAGATCTCCGTTTCACGGCTGACGGCAAAGGAGCTTTCTGCGTTTCTGCTTCATATGCGAAGTGCGGGACGCTTGGATGGAAAAGGCGGTTTATCTGCGAAAACTGTACGGGATATCGCCGTTCTGATCAAAACCATGCTGCGCTATGCCCAGCGAGAATATCATTGTTCCTGCGACGCGCTGACAGCGCATCTGCCAGCCTGTACGCAAAAACAGATTGAAGTGTTTTCCGAAACTGAGTTGGCTGTGCTTGGAAAAGCCCTTTTACCGTCAAAGAAAATCAGTATTGCAGTCATGCTGGCGCTGTATACAGGTCTGCGCGTAGGCGAGGTCTGCGCGCTTCGCGCCGGGGACATTGATGCGCTCTCCGGTACGCTTTCTGTCAACCGTGCCGCTCAGCGGATCACGCTGAACGGGAAATCGCAGCTTCTGGTGGACCGTCCAAAAAGCGAAAGCTCGGAACGGGTCATTCCGCTGCACCCTGAATTGCTGCGTTTACTGCAAGAACTCACCGAAAACATGCCGCCTGATGCTTATATTATGACCAGCCACGCAGATCGGCCGATGGATCCGCGCACCTGTCAGTATCAGTTCACCACTCTCCTGAAGCGCTGCGGTATTCGGCATCGCGGCTTCCATGCCCTTCGGCACACGTTCGCTACACGATGCGTTGAGACTGGTGCAGATATCAAGAGTGTCAGCACCATGCTCGGTCACGCAGATATCAAAACCACTCTGAAGCTGTATACGCATCCGCCTCTGGAAAGCAAGCGCCGCTGTATTCAGAAAATCAGTTTTCTGGAGCTTGGTGCATAATACAGGATTGCTCTGCCCGTCGATGCTGCACGGTATCGACGAGCTTTTGTATGCTCTTTTTACCGTCAAAAAAATGGTCACGCTGCGGCGAGGTGTCTGTAATTGCAGGCCTCCCGCCGCTTTTTTCGTAAAGTGGAACACTTTACGAGAATTTTTTATCATAGAGCAAAAAAACAACATCCGTCAGGCGCAATGCCTGCGGATGCTTTCTGCCGACAGATAGACTTTGCCGGTAAAAGCAAACCGTTGACGAGGCAGCGCTTTCTTATTCCATGCACAGGCGCGTATCTGGCTTATCTCCCGCAGTTGGAGCTTCACAGTGACCGGTTCGTGGGGACTTTCACCCCGTTCCGCATTAAGTCCACTCCCTTTAGAAATGGACACCTGAACAGTCTATTCTTTTTCTTTTATTTTACTGCATTTTCCCGGAAAATGCACGAACTATTTCTGAGCATACCGCTAAGTTTTCAGCGTCATGCAGCCGGAAGCCATACGGATGCCAGTTCATCGAAGTATGCATACGTCTCCGGAGTCAATTCTTTAAGCTGTGCCAGCGTCCGTGTGCTGCCGGAAAGCCAGTATGCGAAGAATTCCGCGAAGTATTCGAGGCTGTTGCTTTTCGCGTGCTGCTTCATCGGCGCGGATGCGGCTTCGCGTGCATACAGGTCTTTATGCGCCTGCGGGAAGCCCATTGCGCAATCGAGGAAGTGTCCGAACTCGTGCAGGACGGCGCTGGCTTCGGAAACATAAATTCGCTTTTCTGTGTACACCGCCGCGCCGATGCAGTTGATGCCGAGCTTTTGACTGAGGTCTGTGAGGTATTCCGTGCCGATCACGAACGTCCAGCCGTTTTCGTTGAAAGCGTCGAGGATTGGCTGTGGGACTTTGCGGAGTTCCAGCAGGAATGCGTTCACATTCCACTGTATCAGATTTTCCACTGTGACCGGTGTATCGGGCGGCGTGACGGTCAGGTTCTGCGTCAGGACGGCATGAAGAAGCTGTGCGGCTTCAGCGCGTGTGACGAGTTCCGCTGCAGTCTTGTTCTCAGCACAAAGCCCAATCTTCTTGCCGACGCGCAGGGCGTTTTCACCGGGAGAAAGCCAGTCAAGACTGTAGAGCGTCGCGTCATAGAGCGGGATTCCGGCTGCCGCGAATACAGTCCGATAGAGTTCGCCGCGGCAGATAAAGCCGTTTTTATCCCAAACCGCAGTCGGGTCTAACCAACCGCTGCGGACGGCGATCTGGACAGCATTCGTGCCAGTTTCTTGCCATGAAGTGCCTTCCGGCTCGGTATCAAACGCGCGGCAGAGCATCGTTGCCCACTGGCTGATGGTGATCTTCTCGTTCGGTGAGAATCTGCCGGATGCCGTTCCTCTCAGGATGCCAGCGTCGGCAAGATATGAAACGGCTTCCGCGTAAGTTGCTTTCTCCGACACGTCCGTAAAGCCTGTGGAAAAAGCAAAAACCGGTACCGTCAGCAGCATCGACAGCACCAGCAAAATAGATATGAACTTGATTTTTCTCATAAAAGCCTTCCCTTCTTGATTTCAGATTCTTCTTTTCTGTATTGGATCTCAGCTAGAGTTGGCCCTTCAAGGCGCGCCGTGGTGTCACGGCGCTGGTGACAGCAAACACGCGGACGTTCCCCTTGGCGGGGAGCGTCCGCGTTGCTACTTGCCATCTATATTTATAATGTATAAGTTCGATGTGCAGCTCCCGTTTTCACGGTGTCGGCGCTGGCGCTGGATGTATCCGGCACGTTCTAAGTCATTCAAGGCACGCTGAACCGTGCGCGGCGAGAGATGCAGATCGCGGGCAATCGTCTTGATTCCCGGCCAACAGCTCCCGCCTCCTGCGCGGTCGCGGAGGTACATATAGACCGTCCGCGCTCGATGCGGCAGGTCTGGATCAGCGTAAATCTCATCGAAGAAGCTCATTTCTCGCCGTAGCTGCTCATATAGTCATCCACTTTCGGCGTTGAGACTGGCTTCGGTTGCGAATACAGACTTTTCTTGATATTCATCAGCAATTCCTCCTTTCCCGCGTAGTAAACCTCGCGCTGGGCGCGTTCCGGTGTCTGATATGGTTCCTCAAACTTGATGCCCCATTTGAAATATAATTGCAGCTTCGTGCGCATCGGGTGCGTGCCAGTTTTCATGACAATGAAGTCGCCCTTCGGGAGACTTTTCAGCTCATCGGGCGATAAAAGCGCACGCTCCGCCATCTGCAAGCTCTGGCTATTGCTGTCTTTCCCTTTGCTGACGGAACCGGTCAGGACTGTCCGGCTGCCAAGCGCTTTGGACAGCGTCTCCGCTGTCTGACTGTTTGGCGCAAAGCCGCCGAAGATCGTGTCCTGACAGTTATCGGCTACGCTGCCACCAGCACCATGGGCAGAAACAATCCAAGTTGCGTCAGCGCAAGCACCGCGATGAGCAGTCCGATGCCGATGACGGCTAAATCACGAAGCTGCCAGAGCCAGAGCGTGGCTTATCCGTGAAGGTACACTCGCCATTGCTGCGCCAGCAAATCAGAGCCAGGCGCATATACGGACACTGGCCCTCGTGCGGATACCAGCTGCACTGAATGGTTGGCGGCGGATCTGGGTGCGACCGCAGCGGCGGCGCGTGGAAGCGTGGCCGCCAACATTCTTCTTGACTGTGTTTCATGAAATTCCTCCCTGAACGCAAAAAAGCCGGGACTTCTGAAAAGAAATCCCGGCCTTTTGCGAAATATTACATTGTCTGTTCCATTGTGTGGTGCTGCTCCTGTTCCTCCTGCGGCAGAAGCAGCTCGATCTGCTCCTGCACACTTTGGAACTGCTTTTCTTCGGCATACGAGAGCGTCGCGTCATCCTCCAGCGCAAACGCACACGCATTCCGGATCACAGCAAGCTGCTCGTCTGAAAAGAGGCGCTGTCTCTCCACCAGACCGGCGCGGACAGCGAAGTCCTGCTTTGCCGCTTCGTAGTTTTCCATGAAATAATGCCCAGCGTGAACGCCCTGTCGGTCGAAGTCCCACTCCCTCGTCGCTGCGGACTGCATATCATTCGCAGCGACTTTTCGTGCTTCGCACAAAAGTCACTTCTCATTCATTTCGTCGCAGCTCCTCTCACCGCCGCAATCGCTTTGCTGGATTGCGGCGGTGCTTTTGGGAAATAGTCTGCGTCACCGTCCGAAGCTGTCGGTCCACTTCCGGTCCTGTGATATCTGCCGGTCTAAACCGGACGATACCGTCTCTGTCAACCGAGCAGAGCGGTTTCTCGTTCCAACTGATGTGGGTCAGACCGTCGTCCAGCAGCCTTGCGTCCAGCTCCCTGTGCAGGAGCTTCTGTTCTACCTCTCGCAGATATCTTTCTTTCTGCGGTGCGTTTTCTTCGCTCATTTCTAACCTCCAATCTCAGCGCCCTTTTTGAGCGCAAAAAGGCGCTGGACTTGGTTCGTGAAAACCAACAATCCAGCGCCCATAACTTTGTGAAAGATTTTTCTTTGTTTTTTCTGAAAATCTGTCGTCTCTGCCCTCTGAAAAAGGGCACTGCCACTGAAAATCCGCTTGAATATGGAAAAACAGAGGTTCAAATCCCGTTTGAACCTCTGCAAAGCGGCCATTGATCCATGGAGTTTTTAGAAAATTTCCGACCCTAAAAAAGCCTGAACACCTTGAAACAACTGGGCTTTTCGCCAATTGATCCAAAGTGTTCAGATGATATGGTGCGCGAGGCGGGACTTGAACCCGCACGTCCGGAGTGGACACTAGAACCTGAATCTAGCGAGTCTGCCAATTCCACCACTCGCGCATCGTGCGCTGTCTCTCGACTGCTCCGATATATTATCACATGAGTCGTGCATTGTCAAGCATTTTTATTGAAAAGCGATTCTTTTTCCGGAGTGGCCGCAAGCAGCGCCGTACCGGCGTTTTCCGGCATAAAAACGGGCAGCCCGAGGGCTGCCCATTCTTCCTTTGACTTTGTGGTCAGGCGAAGCGCGTCATCAGATCACGACAACGGGCTTAATGAGATCCTTCGGCTTGTCCTTCATCAGCATCAGCGCCTCCTCGATGTGCTCCATGCCCTCGAAGCGGTGCGTCAGAAGCGGCTTGGTGTCCAGTCTGCCGTACTGCATCAGCGACACCAGCTTCTCCATACGGAGCCGTCCGCCGGGCATCAGGCCGCCGAAGATCTGCTTATGCGCCATGCCGCAGCCCCAGTCTGCACGCGGCACGGTCAGATAATCGCCGGTGCCGAAGTAGTTGACATTGCCGATTCTGCCGCCGGCGCGCACCATTCGGATGGCCTGCGCGAGCGTTTCCGTTCCGCCGCCGGCGATGATGACCTTGTCCACGCCGCGGCCATCGGTTGCGCTCAGGATCTGCTCAACAATGTCGCCCTCACGGTAGTTGATGATGTCTGTCGCACCGTAGCCTCTGGCGACCTCCGTGCAGATGGGACGCGAGCCGACCGCAAACAGCCGTCCTGCGCCGCGAAGCTGCGACGCCGCGACTGCCATCAGGCCGACCGGGCCAATACCGATGACGCAGACGCTGTCGCCGTACTGGACGTCCGCAAGCTCCGCACCGTGGAAGCCCGTCGGCACCATGTCCGCCAGCATGACCGCTTCCTCCGCCGCAACGCCGTCCGGCAGGAGCGCGAGGTTGGCGTCCGCCTCGTTGACATGGAAGTAATCAGCGAAAACGCCGTCCTTGAAATTCGAGAACTTCCAGCCCGCCAGCATACCGCCGGAGTGCATGGAATATCCCGCCTGCGCCTCCAGAGAGCCCCAATCCGGCGTGATGGCCGGGACGATCACACGGTCGCCCACCTTGAACTGGCGCACCATGCAGCCGACCTCCACGACCTCGCCGACTGCCTCGTGTCCGAGGATCATGTCGGTACGTTCTCCGATGGCGCCCTCCCAAACGGTGTGCACGTCAGACGTGCAGGGAGATACTGCCAGCGGACGGACGATCGCATCCAGCGGCCCGCATTCGGGAGCCTCCTTCTCGATCCAACCAGTCTTGCCGATGCCAAGCATCGCGTAACCCTTCATTTTCATGTGTGTTTTCGCTTCCTTTCGTTTGTAAATGGATGATTTATGAGATGCGGTCACGTTAAGCGCCGCAGTTCTCAGCCCATGGATAAAAATAAGCCGAACGTGTATCTGTCGCCGGCGGCGCGGGATCGAGCCGGTAACCGGAAATTCCGAGCGCCTCCTCCGGACGAAGCCACGGTTTTCCCTGAACGGCGCTGGTCTCCTCATGCGTCAGAAGTCCGCGGTAGGCCGTCAGCGCACGGCGGTAACAGCCGTCGCGGATGCAGCTTTCCTCCTCGCCGTCGTTCAGAAGGCTCAGAAGCATCGGCAGCATCTGCGCTGCATAGGCGACGGACGCAGAATGCGCGACCGCGCCGGGGATGTTGGAAACGCAGTAGTGCACGATGCCGTCTACAATGTAGCGCGGCTGGTCATGCGTGGTCGCATGGCTTGTTTCGATCGCGCCCGGCTCGTCGTTTGAGATGTCCACGATCACGGAGCCCTTTTCCATCCGTGAGAGCATCGCGCGCGTGATGAGAAAGTCCGGATTTTCCTTCTGCCACTTGACGCAGTTGAGGACAAGATCCGTTTTTGGGAGCACCTCCGCAATGCTTTCCTGCGAGCAGTGCATGACACGGACGCGGCCATGATACTGCGCGGAGAGCTCGCGGAGCTTTTGCATATTTCGTGCCATGACCGTACAGTTTGCGCCAAGCGCATGCAGGACTTGCAGCGCGCTGCGCCCAACCTTGCCGCTGCCGAGGATCAATACCTCAATGCCCGGCGCGCCGGCGAAGCCGCCGACATACTTCCCCTTTCCGCCGTGGATGGTCAGCAGAGATTCCAGCCCGAAAAGCGCGCCCATCTTCCCTGCCGCTTCGCTGTTCGGAGAGCCGTACCGGTGTGAATCCTCCGCCGTAAATGCGATGCAGCCGCTTTCCAGCAGCGCATCGACCTCGGCAGGATTTGCCGCCGGATGGAGGCAGCCGAGAAGGAGCTGCCCTTTTCGGATCAGAGGCCATTCCTCCGGTGTGAACTCCTTGACCTTGGCGACCATGTCGCAGACTGCAAACACTTCCTGCGCGGTAGTCGCCAGAAGCGCTCCCGCGGCCTCATATGCCTCATCCAGAAAGCCTGCCCGCGCTCCGCAGCCGCGCTGTGCATAAACGGTGTGGCCTGCGGCTGTGATGGCTGCCACCTCCTGCGGTGTGCAGATGACACGGCTTTCACCTAGTTTCGTCTCACGTAAGATTCCCAAAATCATACTCCGCTCCTCCTTTCAGAAAGTGTTTCCCCGTTGACACGGTGTATTCTTTCTGCCTCTATCATACAGGAAAATCTTCCGTTACGCAACACTAATAATACAAAGTCTCGGTTTAATTTGCGTATGTCGAACAAAGCAGGTGCCCTAAATAAAAGCATACCGAAAGGAGACGCTTCGCAAAAAAGCATCTTCTTCCGGTCTTTGAACTCCACCAACAGGCGATCGGCCTTGCATGCTGCGTTATTGTATTCCGAGGCTCACCGTTGTATCATGAGACTGTAATCAAGACAACACTTTTTGAGGAGATGAGTACGATGGAACTAGGAAAGAAAATCAAGCATCTGCGCTTTCAGGCGGGGCTGACACAGGAGCAGCTGGCTGAAAAACTGGGGATCGGAGCGCAGTCGGTGTCCAAATGGGAAAATGCTGTAGCCATGCCCGACATTGCCGCGCTTCCTCTTTTGGCGGAGATCTTCGGCGTCTCAATTGATGACCTGTTCGATGTGACAACGGAGCAGCGTCTTAACCGAATCGAGAACCGAATGGACGCGGAGGAGGAACTTCCGTCAGATGTTTTTCGGGAGTTTGAGAGCTTCCTGCGGGCCGAGCTGGATGATCCGAAGCATCAGAAGCGGGCAACTGAGCTGATCGCTTATCTCTACTGGCACCGCATGAACGCGGAAGCGCAGAAGGCATCCCGGTACGCGAAGGAGGCGATTCGCCGCGCACCGAATGAAAAGGGCTGCCAATGGCTCCTGTGTAAAACAGATAACCATGCCGTCTGGGACTGGAATATCTGTAATCACTCCAAGGCGATCGATTTCTATCGGGAGCTGGCAGCGGATCATCCGGACGCCGCGCTGCCGTATATGTACCTGCTGGATAATCTGATTGCCGACCACAGAGCCGATGAGGCGGAGCTTTGGCTGGAACGCTTCTGTGCTCTGGATAACGCGAATCCTGTCATGAAGCAGGTTTTTCGGGCCTACATCGCGCTTGCCCGCTTTGACGAGGCTTCCGGAGATAAGATCATGGAAGACCTTCTGGCAGAGCAGCCGGACAACGACGGCGCTCTCTTTGAGGCCGCACAATACTATGCCGCCAAGGCTGACTACAAAAAGGCCATCCGCATTTATGAGCGAGCCTTTGCCGAAGATATCAGGCGTCCCAGATTTCAGGACGCGCTCATGGGAATTGCAGATATCTATGAGATTATGGGCGATTATGCCAATGCCGCGCAGACCTATGACAGGATCATTGACCTGCTGGAAAACGAGTGGGGTCTGACCGAGGAGACCGATTCATCCGTGACGGCGGCAAAAAAGGAAAAAATGCGTCTGCTTGCAAAAGTGTAATTCGGCTCTGCCCGAGCACCGGATCTTGCGTCCAAAAACCTCGTAGAGTTTCGCCGCGCACGGCGATGCGCACCACGTGGTTCCCCCTCGCGGCATAGCCGCTTCGGCCTACGCTAAAAAAGTGCCGCCGGC